>Ga0265797_10002821_pt1 | contig 28670 bp, 26 predicted proteins | sample P2T30metagenome_FD_192433 | JGI IMG/M metagenome (GOLD analysis project Ga0265797, IMG submission 192433) | Plant litter microbial communities from East Loma Ridge, Irvine, California - P2 T30 | ecosystem: Environmental > Terrestrial > Plant litter > Unclassified | place: USA: California...
GGCGCGCCCTACCTGCTCGAGTGGCCGCGGTACGCGAACGGGCAGCCGCTGCCTGCGCGGGCCGACGGTTCGCCCGACTTCACGGGCGTGCGCGGCTGGGTCCGCTGACCCCGGTCGCCCCGTGCTCGCCCTCCTCGCGCCGAGGTGGGGAGATGATGCACGCCCGAGCGCGGGTCGGCGTCATCGAGGTGACGCGTACTGCGGCCTCCTGACGGCGGAGGGCGCACTTCGGGTCACCTCGATGGCCACGGACACGCACGCGAGCACGCGAGCACGCGCATGAGCGCGGGGGTACCAGGGTCACGCTGCCCGGCGTCAGTGCGCGCCGCGGCGGCGGGCCTCGTCGACCGCGGCGGCGATCCCGTGCTCCCACGGCGCACCGTGGCCGGTGAGCACGGTGCCCGCGCCCGTCGCGACGAGCGCGTCGAGCGACCGTAGGGCCTGCGTGCTGTCGGCGGTGGCGGCGCCCGCCACGATCTGCGGTCCGGTCTCCCCGGTGTAGGGGTCGAGCGTGACGAGGGCGTCGCCGGCGATGACGGCGTCGCGGTCGGGCAGGTGCAGGGCGACGTGGCCCGCGGTGTGACCCGGCGTCGGCACGATCACGGCACCCTCGGGCAGGGGCACCCCGGGCGTGAGCAGGGTGGCGTCGTCGATGCCGTGCACGGCCAGGGCGCCCGCCCGCGTCATGCGCCACAGCGCGGGCAGCGCGGCCGGGTAGCGCAACGGGTACAGGGAGCGCGCGCGCTCGTGGGCGTAGCGGTAGGGATGGCGGGTGAGGGTCTCGTCGGCGGCGTGCACCCAGACCGGGCGCTGCCACTCCCGGCGGACGCGTCCGATCGTCCCCACGTGGTCGAAGTGCGCGTGCGTGAGCAGCACCCCGTCGACGTCGGCGGGCGTGCGACCGAGACGGCGCAGGGCGTCGACCAGCTGGGGCCACACGGCGGGCAGGCCCGCGTCGACGACCAGCACGCGCTCGCCGTGCTCCACGAGGTAGAGGTTGGTGTCCGCGTGCTGCAGGCGGTGGATCCCGGGGGCGACGTCGACGTGGAGCATGCGGACTAGCCAATGCCGTGCAGGAGGCGCGGGTGCCCCCTTGACAGGGCGGCCCCGGCCCGGCGTCGCGCCAGCCCGTGCCGGACGCTGTCCCCGCCGTCTCGCCCGTCTCGCCCGTCTCGCCCGGCCGCCCGCACTGCCGGGCCTGCGCGGTGCGTGCCCGCCCGCGCGGCGGCCAGGTGACGCCCGTGACGGGAATGCCCCCGGGCCTCCTGCGCTTGCACCACACATGACGTCGAACGCACCTGCACGGCCCGCGGGCACCGCCACCGCTCCCGACACGACCGACCGCGACGGCCAGGCCCGGCCGGGCCGGACCGCCCTGGTGGTCGGCGCGACCGGCATCTCGGGCAGCGCCCTCGTGGAGCGCTTGGTGGCCGAGGGCTGGGAGGTCCTCGCCCTGTCACGGCGGGCGTCGTCCCAGGGAGGCGTGCGCGGGGTCGCGGCCGACCTGCTCGACGCGGAGAGCCTCCGGACCGCCCTCGCCGACGAGCGCCCCACGCACGTCTTCTTCACGGCGTGGCAGCGCCGCGAGACCGAGGCGGAGAACATCGCCGTCAACGGCGGCATGGTCCGCGACCTGCTCGCGGCCCTCGCCCACGCGCCGCTCGAGCACGTGGCGCTCGTCACCGGGCTCAAGCACTACCTCGGCCCGTTCGAGGCCTACGCGGCGGGCGTCGTCCCCGACACCCCGTTCCACGAGGAGGAGCCGCGCCTCGAGACCGCCAACTTCTACTACGCGCAGGAGGACGAGCTCTTCGCCGCCGCCGCGCGCCAGGGCTTCACCTGGTCGGTGCACCGCTCGCACACCGTCGTCGGCCACGCGGTCGGCAACGCCATGAACATGGGCCTCACGATCGCCGTCGCCGCCACCCTGGCGAAGGAGCTGGACCTGCCCTTCACGTTCCCCGGCAGCCGTCAGCAGTGGGACGGCCTCACCGACGTCACGGACTCGGGCGTCCTCGCCGAGCAGATGCTCTGGGCGGCGACCGACCCGGCGGGCTCCGACGAGGCGTTCAACGTGGTCAACGGCGACGTCTTCCGCTGGCGCTGGATGTGGCCCCGCCTCGCCGCGCACCTCGGCGTGGACCCGGCCCGGGTCGAGGGACCGGGCGACGAGCCCCTGCCCTTCGCCGAGCAGATGGCCCCGCACGAGGGCGCCTGGGCCGGCATCGCCGAGCGCCACGGCCTCGTCGAGCCCGACGTCACGCGCCTCGCCTCGTGGTGGCACACCGACGCCGACCTCGGCCGCCCCATGGAGGTCGTCACCGACATGGGCAAGAGCCGCGAGGCGGGGTTCCTCGGGTTCCGCCGCACGGAGCGCTCCTTCACGGACCTGATCGACCGCTACCGCGCCGAGCGCCTCGTCCCGTAGGAGCCGACCCGGGCGCAGGAGGCGCGGCGCGGCCCGTCAGCGGTCGTCCGGGTCCGCGACGGCCTCGAGGGCGGCGGTGTCGAGCGTGGGCCGCGCACGCCGCGTGAGCACGGTGACCAACCAGAGCACGATGCCGAGCGCCAGCAGTCCGCCCGCGATGGTGTACTGCTCGGCCCCGCGCCCGGACGACACCGGCAGCACGAGCCACGTGCACGACACCACGCCGACGACGGGCAGCACGCGGCCGGCCCGGAAGTGCCGTCGCCCGACGTCGTCGCGGCGCAGCACGAGCACCGCGACGTTGACGATCGCGAAGACGGTGAGCAGCAGCAGCGAGGTCGTGCCGCCCAGCACGGCCACGATGGGCGAGCCCGGCGTGAGGGTCACGTAGGCGATGAGCGCCAGGGCGAGCGCGGTCGTGAAGACGATGGCGGCCCAGGGCGTCCGACGGCCGGGCAGCACCTTCGCGAGCACGGGAGGCAGGACGCCCTGCTTGCTCATGCCGTAGAGGAGCCTGCTCGCCATCATCATGTTGATGAGCGCGCTGTTCGCGACGGCGAACATCGAGATCCAGGGCAGCAGCTGACCGATCGGGAACCCGGGAGCGGCGGTCTCGACGACCGTGACGAGCGGCGTCTCGTTGTCGGCGAGCTCCCCGACCGGCACGATGGCGACCGCGCAGAGCGCGACGAGCACGTAGACGACGGCCGCGAGGCCGAGGCCCGTGAGCATGACCTTCGGGAAGATCCGGCTGGGCTCCTTCGTCTCCTCGGCCATGTTGACGGAGTCCTCGAAGCCGACCATCGCGAAGAACGCGAGCGAGGTCGCCGTGCTCAGGCCGAGCAGCAGGGACTTGTCGCCCGGCGTCTCGAAGACCGTGACGCGGCTCAGGTCGGCCTGCCCGCCCGAGATCGCCCAGGCGCTGATGAGGATCACCATCACGAGGCCCGACAGCTCGACGAGCGTGAGCACGACGTTGGCACCGACGCTCTCGCTGACGCCGCGCAGGTTGACGAGCATGACGAGCACCATGAAGCCCATGGCGACGGCCATGACGCCGACGGCGGGGAAGTCCGCGTCGACCGCGGCGGCGAGGTTCGCCGCGAAGGCCTGCGAGGCCGTCGAGGCGCTCGTGATCCCCGACGACATCACGACGAAGCAGACCAGGAACGTCAGCACGTGCACGCCGAAGGCCTTGTGCACGTAGAGCGCGGCGCCCGCCGTCTGCGGGTACTTCGTGACGAGCTCCAGGTACGAGAACGCGGTCACGAGCGCGACGGCGAAGGCGACGAGGAACGGCAGCCACGCCGCGCCGCCCACCTCGGCGGCGACCTGCCCGGTCAGGGCGTAGATGCCCGTGCCGAGGATGTCGCCGACGACGAAGAGCAGCAGCAGCTTCGGGCCGAGGACGCGCTTGAGCTCGGTGGGCTCCTCGCCGGTCCCGCTCGGAGGTTCGTGGGTGGTGGGACTGCTCATGGTGCCTCCAGCGTCGTCGCCGTGCGCGTGGGGCCATGCTGCACCCGACAGGAGGCGCGTGTCGAGGGACGACGCGCCTCCTGTCGGGCGAGGGTGCGGCAGGAGGGCGGGTCAGCCGGCGTGCGGCAGGCGCACCTGGAGCTCGCCGTCGACGACGCGGCTCTCGAACTTCGGCTGCGGCGCCGTCGCCGGGCCGTGCACGACGTGCCCGGTCGACACGAGGTACTCGCTGCCCCGCCAGGGGTCGCGGAGGAGGGTGCCGCGAGGCCCCTCGACGAGCTCGCCCTCGGAGAGCGGGGCGCCGAGGTGGCTGCCCGTGTCGGAGAGCACGTCCACGTGCGGTCCCCGGCGGACGGCGACCAGCGGCTGGCCCTGCACGTCGAGCCGGGTGAGGCCGCCGTCGACGACCGCGGCGAGCGGGCCGGCGGGCTGCCAGCCGCTCGGGAAGACGTGGGGGACGTGCTCGGCGTGGTTCGCACCGGCCGCCTGCCGGTAGCTGAGGTGGCCGCCCACGAAGCCCGAGGCGCCGACGACGCCCAGGCCCAGGTAGCCGAGCACGACGCCGCTGACCTGACGGCCGCGACGGCGCTGCAGCCAGGACGCCGCGTACAGGCCGACCGAGACGCCGTTGAGCACGGCGTGCACGAAGCCCGTGCGCTGCTGCTGGCGGTGCAGCTCCGACCAGTCGGTGAGGCCGGACAGCACCGAGGGCAGCGCGCCGAGCAACCCTGCACCGACGAGCACGCGCGAGGCCCGCTCCGTGCCGGGCAGGGCGTCGAGCACGCCCGCGCCGAGCCAACCGCCGACGGGCACGAGGACGGCCACCGGGTGCAGCGGGTGCCCCGCGGGCACGCCGTGCAGGAGGTCGCGCAGGGCGCGCGGTCGGAGGAGCGCCTTCGACGCGGCGACGAGCTTCTCCACGGCGGGGTCGAGCGCCGAGGAGTCCTCGACTCGGTCCAACAGCTTCACGACGGGTAGTTCTCGCACGGGCCCTCCCGGGTTCGTCTCGATGGTGCAGGTCGGTCCACCCTGCTCCGTCGCCAGGCGGCCGTCCGGGCTTGACACGGACGACCCGCGTCGGCAGCCCGGCGCACGGCCCTAGGCCTCGAGCAGCCCGCGCACGTCGTCCGCCGTCAGGGCCGCGCTGAAGACCGCGTCGTCGTCGACGACCGCGTCGAACAGGGCCGACTTCTGCGCCTGCAGGGCCAGGACCTTCTCCTCGATGGTGTCGGTGGCGATGAGGCGCTGCACGAGGACCTTCTCGGTCTGCCCGATCCGGTGCGTCCGGTCGACGGCCTGCGCCTCGGCGGCGGGGTTCCACCACGGATCGAGGATGAAGACGTAGTCGGCCTCGGTGAGGTTGAGCCCGAAGCCGCCCGCCTTGAGGCTGATGAGGAACGCCGGGGCGTCGCCCGAGCGGAACCGGTCGACGACCCCGGCGCGGTCGCGCGTCGACCCGTCGAGGTACTCGTGCGCGATGCCCCTCTCGTCGAGCCGGGCGGCGACGCGACGGAGGAACGTCGTGAACTGGCTGAACACCAGCGCACGGTGCCCCTCGGCGGCGATCGCCTCGAGGTCGTCGAGCAGCTGGTCGAGCTTCGCCGACGGGATCCCGTCGTACGCCTCGTCGACCAGTCCCGCGTCGAGCGCCAGCAGGCGCAGGAGGGTCAGGGAGCGGAACACGATGAAGCGGTTGCGGTCGAGGTCGTCGATGAGGTCGAGCAGCTTGAGGCGCTCGCGCTGCAGCACCGTGTCGTACAGCTCGCGGTGGCTCGGATCGAGCTCGACGCGCAGCACCTGCTCCTGCTTCTCGGGCAGCTCGGGGGCCACCATCTGCTTCGTCCGTCGCAGCAGGAGCGGGCGGATGCGCCGGCGCAGCTGCGCCATCAGCTCGGGGCGCCCACCCGGGGCCAGGGGCTTGACGTAGTCCTCGGTGAAGCGCGTGACGTTCGACAGCAGCCCCGGTGCGACCACCGAGAACAGCGACCACAGGTCGAGCAGGCCGTTCTCGAGCGGCGTGCCCGTGATGGCGAGCTTGAACGGCGCCTCGAGCTCGACCGCGCACCGGTGCGCCTGCGAGGCACGGTTCTTGACGAACTGCGCCTCGTCGAGCACGAGCCCCGCCCAGCCCTCGGCGCGGTACGCGACCGCGTCGAGGCGGAACAGCGCGTAGGAGGTCACCACGATGTCGGCGCCCTCGGCGGCCTCGCGGACCACGGCGCGCCCGGCGCGCGACGTCCCGGACACCGTGCGCACGACGAGCCCGGGCGTGAACCGCGCCGCCTCGGCCGCCCAGTTCGCCACCACCGAGGTCGGCGCGACCACGAGGAACGGCCGGGCTGCCGCGGACGAGCCGGCCCCGGCCTCCTGCTCGCGCACGTGCGCCGGTGCCTCCTGCTCGCGCACGTGCGCGACGAGCGCCAGGGTCTGCAGCGTCTTGCCGAGGCCCATGTCGTCGGCGAGGATGCCGCCGAGGCCGTGCTCGTAGAGGAACGCGAGCCAGTCGAGGCCGTCGCGCTGGTAGGGCCGGAGGTCGGCGCGGAGCCCGGCGGGCACCGGGCGCGAGGGCACGCCGTCCAGGTCGCCGCGCCGGGACAGGTCGAGCAGCCCGCCCACGGTCGCCCGCCAGGTCTCGTGCTGCACGGTCTCGTCGGCGAGCTGGTCGAACTCGCTCCAGAGGCCGGCCTGGTAGCGGGAGATCGTCGGGGCGTCGACCTCCCACTCGTCGAGCTCCGTCGCCTCGTCGATGAGGCGCTTGAGCTCGTCGAAGGCCGGGTGCGCGAGCGAGAGGTACGACTTGTCGACGAGGAGCAGCTTGCGCTGCCTCTTCGCGAGCGCCTTCAGCAGCGGGGCGTAGGGGACCGTGCGGCCCTCGACCGTGACGAGCACGCCGAGGTCGAACCAGTCGCGGCGCTCGCTGGGCACGGTCGTGATCGTGAGGTGCGGAGCCTCGGTGAGCTCGTGGTACCCGGGCCGCGTGCCCTCGACCTCGACGTCGACGTCGGGGCGGGCCTCGAGCGCGGGCAGCACGGTCGCGGCGAACTCGGCCGTCGCGACGCCCTTCGTCGTCGTGTCGCGCGGGGGGCCGCCGAGCAGCTCGACGAGGCCCTCGGGCAGCTCGTGCGCCCCCACCGGCTCGCGGAGCTCCCCGTCGCGCCACCGCCAGGCGAGCTTCAGGGTGTCGGCCCGCCCGAAGGCGGCCGTCAGCACGAGCCGTGGCGGCAGCGCCTCGGGCAGCTCGACCGTCGCGTCGCTGCTGACCACCTCGAGGCGACGCCGCAACGCGGGCAGGGCGTCGCGCACGAACTCGGCCTCGTCGTCGGCGGGCACGGCGATCTCGCGCACGGTCGTGAGCAGGCGGCGCTGCTCGTCGCCCACCGGCTCGGGCGCCGGCGCGAGCACGACCGACAGTGCTGGGTCGCGGCGCGCCGCCCAGACGCCGTGGTCGCCGATGACGCCCGCGTCGGACGACGGCCAGGCCTCGCCGTCGAGGGTCACCCCGGCCACGAGCCGGAGGCCCGGCACGGCCCCGCCCGTCGAGGCGGCCGTCGTCGAGCGGGTCGCGTCGAGCGTCACCCGCCCCTCGGACGCGAGGGAGACGTCGGTCTGCCGCTTGCCCGTGACGAGGGCGACGCCGAGCCGCTCGGCCTCGGCGAGGAGCGGCCAGAGGAGCGGGCTCGCGAAGTCGTCGAGGTGCAGCCAGTCGCCCTCGCCCGGGGCGTACGCCGCGTGCACCGACTTGTGCAGGGCGGCGAACTGCAAGAACCACGCGTGCTGCTCGGGCGTGATGCCGAGACGGTTCATCTGGTACGGCAGGCTCGTCCAGGTGAGGTCGCCGCGCACCCAGTTGCCCGTGCTGCTGAGGCTGACGGGGCGCACCCCGAGGCGCGGCGCGCCCGAGGACGCCGCCGCCGCGGAGGCCGTGCCGCCGAAGCGTCGGCTCACGGTGCGCACGCGGTCGCGCAGCTCGAAGAGCAGGCCGAGCCGCGTGGACCGGGCGCTCGCCGGGGTGCCGGGTGCGGAGAGGGCGGCGACCGCGTCGCGCCAGGAGGCCCGACCCGCGTCGGCCGCGTCGGCGGCGGTCGGCGTGCTGCCCGCCCTCGGGGCCCCGGTCGAGGTGCTGCCGGGGGAGCGGCTGGGCCACGCCGGCTGCTCGTCGTCGGGGGCCGCGGTCGTGCCGCCGCCGCTGCGCTCGGTGAGGGAGCGGGCGTTGGCCTCGAGCAGGGTGGCCGCGACGTGCTTGCAGGCCGACCCGATCGGGCACGAGCAGGAGCTCTCGTGGGGGCGGCTGTAGTCGCCGCGCGCCGGTCGCAGCTCGATGCGCGTCTCGTAGGGCTCCGGCGCGGAGCCCTGCACGCGGGCCGTGAGGACGTCCCCCGCCTCGTCGGTGGCGATCGCGCTGACCCGGCCCTCGCGCGCGAGGTCGCGGCCCGCACCGAACGGGCGCGGCCCGACGAGGCGGATGATGTCGACGGCGTCGACCAGCGGCAGCATGGCACCACTGTCCCACGGACCGCCGACGCCGCCGATCCGCTCGAGCGGACGCCCCCGCCCGCCGTCCGGCGTCTCCCGTCGACCGGGTCGCACAGCCCGTTCCCCGCCCGGCGGTCGTACCGTCGTCGCATGTCCGTGCGCGCCGACCAGTCCGTCACCGGGACGTCCGGGGCGGGCCCGGTCGGGCCTCCTGCCGTCCTCACCCCTCGGGCACGGGGCCTCGGGGCCGCCGCCTCGGGCGTCGTGGCGGTGCTGGCGTTCCTCGCCGCGGCGGAGCTGCTCGCCGTCGTGGTCGGCCCGTCGGGCAGCCCGCTGTTCGCCGTGGGGCAGGTCGCGATCGACCTCGCGCCCACGCCCGTCAAGGACGCCATGATCGCCCTGTTCGGCACCGCCGACAAGCTCGCCCTCGGCGTGATCATGGTGGTCGTGCTGCTCGCGGTCGCCGCGGGCGCCGGCCTGCTCGAGCGGCGCCGGCGGCCGCTCGGCACCGTCGTGATCGGCCTCGGCGGCCTCCTCGCGCTCGTCGCCGTGCTGACGCGGGCCGGGGCGGGCGCCGTCGACGGCGTCCCCACGGCGGTCGGCACGCTCGTCGCGATCCGCCTGCTCGCCGCGCTGGTCCGCCGCCTCCGGCGCTGGGACGCGGCGTCCCGGCCCGGCTGGACGGAGGCGGGGACGACGCCGCCCCTCCGCGGCCCCGGCCTCGAGCGCCGGGCTTTCCTCACCTGGGCCGTCGTGGCCGGAGCGGCCGCCGTCGTGGTCGGCACCGGCGCCCGGGTCGTCAACGCCACGGCCCAGGCCGTCACGGACCTGCGCGACCGGCTCGTGCTGCCGCGCCCGACCGTCGCCGCGGACCCCGTCCCGGCCGGGGCCTCCCTCGACGTCGACGGGATCACCCCCTACATCACGCCCGCCGACGAGTTCTACCGCATCGACACGGCGCTCCAGGTGCCCGCCGTCGACCCCGCCTCCTGGCGGCTGCGGGTGCACGGCCTCGTCGACCGCGAGGTCGAGCTCGGCTTCGACGAGCTGCTCGCGCTGCCGCTCGTCGAGCACCACGCCACGCTCAGCTGCGTGTCGAACGAGGTCGGCGGCGACCTCATCGGCACGGCGCTCTGGCTCGGGTACCCGATCCGCGACCTCCTGGCCCGCGCGGGGGTGCGCGCCGGGGCCGACATGGTGCTCTCGACGAGCGTCGACGGCTTCACCGCGGGCACCCCGCTCGACGTGCTGCAGGACGACGGCACGCAGGCGCTGCTCGCGGTGGGCATGAACGGGCAACCCCTGCCCGTCGAGCACGGGTTCCCGGTGCGGATGGTCGTGCCCGGTCTCTTCGGCTACGTCTCGGCGACGAAGTGGGTGGTCTCGCTCGAGGTCACGCGCTTCGCCGACGCCGAGGGCTACTGGACCCCGCGCGGCTGGGACGCCCTGGGGCCGGTCAAGCTCGAGTCGCGCATCGACGTGCCGAGGGCAGGAGCCGCGCTGACCGCCGGCGAGGACGTCGCGATCGCAGGCGTCGCCTGGGAGCCCCACGTGGGCGTCTCGCGCGTCGAGGTGCGCGTCGACGACGGGCCCTGGCAGGAGGCCCAGCTCGCCGACAGCGTCTCCGCCGACACCTGGCGCCAGTGGGTCCTGCGCTGGCGGGTGACACCGGGCGACCACGAGATCGCCGTGCGGGCGACGAACGCGAGCGGCGAGACCCAGGACGAGGCCGAGCTGCCGCCCGCACCGAACGGCGCCGAGGGCTGGCACCGGGTGCGGGTCAGCGCGTCGTGAGCGTCCTGCCGGGCCGGTCGCGGGCCTCCTGCCGGTGGCGGGCCCCGGCCGGTCGCGTGCCCGGTAGCCTCGCCGCATGAAGGTCCTCCACTACGCCGGCACCCGCCTCCACGTCACCGACGAGCTCGCCGAGGTCGTGCTCGCCGCTTCGATGGAGTTCAGCGACGACGCGCGCACGTTCCGCGTGCCGGTCGCCTGCTGGCTCGACGACCGCGCCGAGATGGCACAGCTCGTGCTCGGGCCCGGCATCCCGCTGCTCGTCGTCGACGCGGAGGACGAGCGCGACGAGGCTCCCGGTTCGGCGTCGAGCGTTGCGTTCATCGTCGAGCTCATGGAGAGCCTCGCCGTCGACGACTAGGACTGACCGGGTCGCGGGCCCTCCCGGCGGGTCGGCCGCGTAACGTCACCGACACACGGCGTTCACGCGGTGGACCGCCCTGTCTGACATGCTCGTGCGCATGATGACCGTGACGGCCCTCGCGCACACCGCCGGAGACACGGCGGGGCTGTTCTGGTTGTCCCGACGGCTCATCGGCGAGCACGAGGCCGCACCGGTCGGTCGGGGCCAGTTCGTCGTCCGCCTGGGCGAGACGACGACCGTGCTGCTCACCGAGCTCGACGACGTCCTGCGCCTCGACGCGGTCGTCGGCGACGAGCTCGCCGCCCGTCGAGCCCGTCGCCTCATGGACGCCGCGCTCGCAGAGCGTTCCGGCGGAGCGGTCTCGATGATCGCGTGGGAGACCTCGGCGGCCGAGCCGGTCGGGGCCCTCAGCGTCAGCGCTTAGCCTCCGCCCATCTCGGTGGGGCACGCTGGAGCGATGTCCCGCACCGCTGCCCGCCCCACGTCCCTGCCCCGCACCCTCGGCCGCCTCGCCCTCGGCGGCGCGCTCGCCTTCGCCGGGACGACCCACCTCACCGTCGCCCGGGAGGAGTTCCAGGCCCAGGTGCCGGACTGGGTCCCGCTCGACGACGACACCGTTGTGCTCGCCTCGGGCGTCGCCGAGATCACGCTCGGCGCCCTGCTGTTCACGCAGGCGAAGAGGCGCGTGCTGGTCGGCTGGCTGGCCGCCGCGTTCTTCGTCGCGATCTTCCCGGGCAACGTCTCGCAGCTCGTGAACCGGGTCGACGCCTTCGGGCTCGACACCGATGCCAAGCGCTGGGGCCGCCTGCCGTTCCAGGCCGTGCTCATCGCGCTCAGCCTCTGGTCGACCGGAGCCTGGCGCGACCGCCGTTCGCTGCGCCGCCGCTGACCTGCGACCGCGACGCGACCGCGCCGCCCCGAGCCGCCCCGGGGCGGCGCGGTCGCGTGCATCAGGCGACGACGGCGAGGGCGAAGGGCAGGACCGGGCCCGAACCGGCGCGGCGCAGGGCTCGACCGGCCACGGTGATCGTCCACCGCGAGTCGACCACGTCGTCGACGAGCAGCACGGGGCCCGCCGCCTCGGCCAGTGCCGCTGACAGCTCCGGCCCGACCGTGAGCGAGTCCCACACGTCGGCGAGGCGGTAGGCGCTGTTGACGCTGCCCGCCCGGGAGGGCGCGTCGGGTCGGGCGGGGGTCAGCTCGCCGAGCAGGGGCAGGCGCCCCACCGTGCTGAGCGCCTGCGCGAGGGAGGCGACGAGCTGCGGGCGACGGCGGGAGGGGACCACGACGACGCCGACCGGGCGCTGGGCCCAGCCCCACTCGGCGAGCACGCGGACGCACCCGTCGACGAGCCCCTTCGTCACGGGCCCGTCCGGGGCGCCCTCGGCCAGGAGGGCACGCAGGGTCGTGCCCCAGCCGAGGTCGGTGAGGCGCGCGAGGGCGCGGCCGGGCTCGACCCGCTCCTCCGGCGCGATCTTGCCCTTGACCGGGAGGCCGAGGCGGTCGGCACCCGTGGGCCACTGTGCCCGCGGCTCGACCTCGACGCCGACGCGGTCGAGCGAGGCCGACGCGCTCGCCTGGGCGTCGGCCGCGACGTCGGTCGGGTACCAGGCGCCCGCGCAGACGTCGCACCGCCCGCAGGGGGCCGCGCCCGGGTCGTCCAGCTCGGACTGCAGCAGCTGCATGCGGCACTCCTCGCCGCGCTCGTAGCGCAGCATGGCCTCCTGCTCGGCGACGCGGGCCGCGCCGATGCGCCCGTACCGGTCGGCGTCGTAGGACCACGGCCGCCCGGTGGCGACCCAGCCGCCCTGGACGCGCTGCACGGCGCCGTCGACGTCGAGCACCTTGAGCATGAGCTCGAGCGGCGTGCGCTTGAGGTCGACGCGGGCCTCGAGGGCGGGCGTCGACAGGGGGACGTCGCCCAGCTCGGCGAGCACGGCCGCGGCGCGCTGCTCGCTCGGCATGGAGGCCGTCGCGAAGTACTGCCAGATCTCGGTGTCCTCCCGGCCGGGCAGCAGCAGCACGTCGGCGTTCTCGGTGGCGCGCCCTGCGCGTCCGATCTGCTGGTAGTACGCGACGGGGGAGGACGGCGCCCCCAGGTGCACGACGAACCCCAGGTCGGGCTTGTCGAAGCCCATGCCGAGGGCGCTCGTCGCCACGAGCGCCTTGAGGTCGTTCCCCTTGAGCCGGGCCTCGAGCCGCTCGCGCTCGTCGGGGTCGGTGCGGCCCGAGTACGACTCGACGTCGTAGCCGGCCTGACGGAGCAGGCGGGCGGTGTCGTCGGCCGCCGAGATGGTGAGGGCGTAGACGATCCCGCTGCCCGGCAGGTCGCGCAGGTGCCCGACGAGCCAGCCCAGGCGGTCGGCCGAGGTGGGCAGGGTGAGCACGCCGAGCCGCAGGGACGAACGGGCCAACGAGCCGCGGATGGTCAGCACCTCGGCGCCCGGCCCCGCCGACAGCTGCTCCTCGACGTCGGCGACGACGCGCTCGTTGGCGGTCGCGGTCGTCGCGAGCACGGGCACGGTGGGGGGCAGGGACCGGACGAGCTCGGCGAGGCGGCGGTAGTCGGGGCGGAAGTCGTGGCCCCAGTCGGAGATGCAGTGCGCCTCGTCGACGACGAGCATGCCCAGGCGGGCGACCAGGAGGGGCAGCTGCTCGTCGCGGAACCGCGGGTTGTTGAGGCGCTCGGGGGAGACCAGCAGCACGTCGATCTCGTCGGCGGCGAGGGCGCGCTGGGCGTCGTCCCACTCGTGGGCCGTGGCGGAGTTGACGGCGACCGCCCGCACGCCGGCTCGGGCCGCGGCCGCGACCTGGTCGCGCATGAGGGCCAGGAGGGGCGACACGAGGAGCGTGGGACCGCCGCCCCGTCGCCGCAGCAGGAGCGTCGCGATGAAGTAGACGGCGGACTTGCCCCAACCGGTGCGCTGGACGACGAGCGCCCGGCGCCGGTCGCTGACGAGGGCGCGGATCGCCTCGAGCTGCCCCTCGTGGAACACGGCGTCGGCTCGGCCGGTGAGGGCACGCAGCAGGTCGAGCGCCTCGGCGTCGAGGGAGCCGGAGCCCTCGCCGTCGACCCCCCGGGTGCCGGTCCCGTCAGGGGTGGCGGGGACAGTGGGGGCGGTGGCGTCGGCAGTGCTCATGCCCCCATGGTGTCAGGAGGGTCCGACGTCGCCCTGCGCGTCGCTGCGCTGGGCGAGCACGGCCTGCGCCGTGGCCTGGAGGACGTCGCGCGGCTCGACGCCGCGGGCGTCGGCCAGGGCGACGCTGAGGCCCGCGGCGAGGCTGCCACCGGCCGCGCCGAGCGTGGCGACGACCTCCTCCTGCTGTGGGTCGAGGGGCTCCTGCACCTGGTCGCGCACGACGTCCCGGAGGTTCTCGTCGCTCTGCTCGAGCGACTCGGCGTCGTCCTGCGTCATCGCGGTGGCCTCGGAGACGATGGCGAGCGAGAGGTCGGCGGCGACGTCCTCGACGCTCGGGGCGGCGGCCGGCTCGATGCCCTCGCGGTCGAGGTCGGCGGTGCGACGGTCGTCGGGCTGCTCGTGCTGATCCATGCCCAGACCGTACGCTCGTGGGCCCGTCGAGCCTGGGAGGCCCGTGGACGCGCAGGAGGCCGTGCCCCTCCCGGGACACGGCCTCCTGCCCGACGGGCGTGGTGGTCAGGCGGTCGCGACGGGGCGGCCCTGCCCGACGACGCCGGCGGCGTCGGCGGAGGTCGCGTCGACCGCGGGACCCTGGCGCCGCGGCTTCACGAGCACCTTGAGGGCGACGAGCACGAGGGCGGTGACGACCGTGCCGGCGAGGATCGCGACGACCCACATGCCGAGGCCGTCGATGGCGAACCAGACGAAGAGACCACCGTGCGGGGCCTGCGACGTGACGCCGGCTGCCATGGAGATCGCACCGGTGACCGCGCCGCCGACCATGCTCGCCGGGATGACGCGCAGGGGGTCGGCCGCGGCGAACGGGATGGCGCCCTCCGAGATGAACGACGCACCCAGCAGCCAGGCGGCGCCACCGTTGGTGCGCTCCTCCTGCGTGAAGCCCTTGCGGTAGAGCAGGGTCGAGGCGAGGGCCATGGCCAGCGGCGGCACCATGCCGGCGCCCATGACGGTGGCCATGATCATGAGCGGTGCCGGGTTGTCGGTGACGGAGCCGGCCGAGAGTCCCGCGACGGCGAAGGCGTAGGCGACCTTGTTGACGGGACCGCCGAGGTCGAAGCACATCATGAGGCCGAGGATCACGCCGAGGAGGACCGCGCCCGAGCCGGAGAGCCCGTTGAGGAAGTCCGTGAGCGCGGCCATGAGCGCGGCGATCGGGCCGCCGAGCACGAGCAGCAGGAGGCCGGAGGCGACGATCGAGGCGAGCAGCGGGATGATGACGACGGGCATGAGGCCGCGGAGCCAGCGGGGCACCGTCGGCTTGCCGATCCAGTAGGCCGCCGCACCGGCGAGCAGACCGCCGACGAGACCGCCGATGAAGCCCGCACTGGTGAAGACGGCCACGGCGCCGACGACGAAGCCGGGCGCGATGCCGGGCCGGTCGGCGATGGCGTAGGCGATGTAGCCGGCGAGTGCCGCGACGAGGAAGCCCATCGACAGCTGACCGATCTTGAACGCCGCGGCGCCCAAGAAGTAGAGGAGCCCCTCGGGCGGGAGGTTCCCCAGCGAGTACGCCGTGAGCACCGCGTCGGCGTCGTTCGCGATCTGGTAGCCCGCCATGGCGAAGCCCAGCGCGATGAGCAGGCCGCCCGCGGCGACGAACGGGATCATGTACGACACGCCCGTGAGCAGCCAGCGCTTGAGCGACGAGCCGAAGCCCTGGCGCGCGCGCTCCTCGGTCGGGCCGGAGGCCGCGGCCCCCGAGACGCGCGGCGCCCGCGGGTCGTCGGCCGCGCTCAGCGCCTCGGCGACCATGGCGTCGGGGGCGTCGACCCCGCGCTTGACCGGGCCCTGCACGACGGGGAGCCCGGCGAAGCGGGCCTTGTCGCGCACGTCGACGTCGACGGCGAAGATGACGGCGTCGGCGGAGGCGATGACGGCCGGGTCGAGCGGGGTGACCTGCGACGAGCCCTGCGTCTCGACCTGCAGCTCCGCCCCGGCGCGCTTCGCCGCGGCGACGAGGGCGTCGGCCGCCATGAACGTGTGCGCGATGCCGGTGGGGCAGGCGGTGACGGCGACCAGGCGGCGGACCGGGGCCCCGTCGGCGGCGGGGGTCGCGCCTCCTGCCGGCGCGGCGGACGCCGTGGACGCCGTGGACGCCGCGCGCGTCTCGGCGACCTCGCCGCCGACCTCGTCCTCGACGAGGCGCACGATGTCGTCGGGGGTGCGCGCGGCACGGAGGGCGGCCGTGAAGTCGTCGCGGATGAGCGCGCGGGCGAGCGTCGAGAGCACGGTCATGTGGTCGCCGTCGGCGCCCTCGGGCACCGCGATCATGAAGACCACGTCGGCGTCGCCGTCGGGCGCGCCGAAGGGGACCGGGCGTGCCAGGCGCGAGAACGCCAGGGTCGGTTCCGTGACGCTCGCCGAGCGGGCGTGGGGGATGGCGATGCCGCCGGGCACGCCCGTGCCGACGGACGCCTCGCGCGCGATGGCGTCGGCAGCGAGCGATTCGGCCGAGCCGGCGCGGCCGGCGGCGGCGACGCGGGCCGCGAGTGCGTGGATGACGTCGGTCGACGTCGCGCCGAGGTCGTCGTCGAGACCGACGAGACCGGTCGTGATGAGGGTGGACATGGGCTCTCCTCTGGTGAGCGGCTCTGCTGGTGCAGGAGGCGGGGGACGGGGAAGGACGGGCGCGTCAGGCGGCGGCCGGGGGTGCCGGCACGTCGACGCGGACCACGGAGACGAGGTCGGGGCGGGTCTGGTCGAGGGCGGGGACGACGCTGCCGGGCAGCGCCGCGGCGGCGGCGCCGGAGGCGACGGCCTGGGCGAGGCGGTCCGCGGGGGCGGCGCCGCTCGTCTCGGCGAGCAGGTAACCGGCGAGCGACGAGTCGCCCGCGCCGACGGTGCTCAGCGGCGTGATGCGGGGCGCGTCGGCGGCCCAGGCGCCCTCGTCGGTGACGAGCACGGCACCCGACCCGCCGAGGGTGAGCAGGACCGCGCGCACGCCGCGGCCCAGCAGCTGCCGCGCAGCCCCCGCGGCGAGGGCGTGGTCCGCCTCGAAGGCGGCGGGGTCGCCACCGACGACCTCGGCGAGCTCCTCGGCGTTGGGCTTGACCAGGTCGACGGCCACGTCGGCGTCGAGCAGCGCGGCGAAGGGGCGCCCGGAGGAGTCCACGGCGACGCGCGGGGCGGACGCGCCCAGCTGCTCCTGCACCGCCCGGACGATCACGGCGAGCTGGTCGTCCGGCAGCCCGGGGGGCAGCGAGCCGGCGAGCACGAGCCAGTCGGCGCCCGCGGACTGCTCGACGACCAGGGCGGTGAGGGCGTCGGCGTGGGCCGAGAGGTCGGGACCGGGCTCGTTGACCTTGGTGGTCGTGCCCGAGGGCTCGGTGAGGGTGACGTTGGCGCGCAGGCGGGCGTCGATGGGCAGGTTCACGGCCGGCACGCCACGCTCGCGGAGGGCCACGAGCACCGGGTCGTCGAGGGCGCCGGGCAGCACGGCGACGGTCGTGCCCCCCGAGGCGGCGACGGCCCGCGACACGTTGACGCCCTTGCCGCCGGGCTCGTCGGTGGTGCGGACGGACCGCTGCACGGCGCCGACGGCGAGCGGCGCCGCGAGCTCGATCGTGCGGTCGAGGGACGGGTTGGCGGTGACGGTGACGATCACGCGGGGCCTCCTGCGGGGGCGTCGGACGGGTCGGCGACGAGGACCTCGACGCCGTCGGCCTCGAGGGCCTCGGCCAGGTCGGCCGGGGGAGCGAGGTCGGTGACGACGGTGTCGACCTCGGCGAGGCGGGCGAACCGCACGAGGGCCTCCTCGCCGTGCTTGGTCGCGTCGACGACGACGACCGAGCGGCGCGCCGCGCGGACGAGGGCGGCCTTGACGGCACCCTCGAGCTCGTCGGGGGTGGAGAGCCCGAAGCCGGCGCTGAGGCCGTTCGTGCCGACGAAGGCGATGTCGGGGCGGAGCCCGCCGAGCTGCTCGACCGTCGAGGTACCGACCGCGGCGCTCGTCACGCCGCGCACCCGGCCGCCCAGCAGGTGCAGGTCGACGTGCGGGCTGTGCTGCAGGAGGGCCGCGATGGGGACCGCGTTGGTCACGACCGTGAGCACGCCGCCCGGCTCGGCGGGCCGCCAGGAGGCGAGCTCGGCGGCCAGGGCGGCCGTGGTGGTCCCGGCGTCGAGGGCGACGGAACCCGTGAAGGTGGGCGGCACGAGCCGTGCGGCGAGGCGGGCCACGGCGAGCTTGCCGGGCGTGTGCCGGCGGGAGCGTTCGTCGACCGAGAGCTCGCTGACGCTGCTGCGACCCGGCGCGACGGCGCCACCGTGCACGCGCTGCAGATGGCCCGCCTGCTCGAGGGCGTCGAGGTCGCGCCGGACGGTCTCGGTGGTGACGTCGAAGCTGCCTGCGAGCTCGGCCACGACGACGCGGCCCCGCTCGCGGAGCGTCGTGAGGATCGCATCGTGCCGCTCCGTCGCGTACATGGGACCTCCGCGTCACCTGTGCCGGTCTTCGTTCACCTGCGCTCTCCTGCGCTGTGGACGATGGTAAACATGCCGGGCAGCGAAAGCAACACGATCACAGATCCGCGTCAGTCGTCGCTCGGTGCCGCCCGGCGCTCGCGCAGCAGGTGACCGGCGAGCGCGACGAGCAGGGTGAGCCCGCCCGCGACGGCCATGCCCAGGCCGACGTGCACCTGCAGCAGGAGCGCGCCGACGCCCGCGCCCGCGAGGATGAGCAGCACGGCGAGCACCCGTCGGGGCGCGCGCACGCCCGTGCCGCCCGCGAGCCGCGAGTCGGCGGCCAGCCCGACGATCGTCGAGGTGACGACGACCGTGGTCACGTCGGCGACGGCGATCCGGCGCGCCGTGGCCGCCTGCAGGCCCATGGCCGCACCGAGCAGCCCCGTCACCGTGAAGGCCCACGGCGTGCCCTCCTGCGGGCGCCAGACGACGCTCGCGGCTCCCATGGCGACGAGGACCGTCCCGGTCGCGGCGAACGCGACCGTGTGCCGGCCGGACCAGCCCGAGCGGGCCGTGCGGAGCATCCTGCCGCCCGCGACGGCGCCGACGAGGAACGTGCCCAGGGCGAGCAGCGGGCCGGCGACGGGGAGGTCCTCGGCCTGCGCGAGCGCCATGCCGAGGATCACGACGTTGCCCGTCATGTTGGCCGTGAAGACGCGGTCGAGGCCGAGGTAGCCCACGGCGTCGACGACGCCCGTCGTGAACGTGAGGGCGAGCATGAGCACGAGCTGCGTGCGGGCGGGGTCGGTGCGGAGGCGGTTCACGAGGTCCTCGGTGTCGTGCGGGCGCGCGCGGCGCGGCGGCGGTCGACCGCCCTGGGAGTCTGGCAGTGCCACCGGCCTCGGGGCCCGCGGCCCGCGGGCGACCCGGGGTGGCAGGCTGGCGGCATGACCGACCTCCCCGCGGACGACCTCCGCGCGCGCCTGACGACCGTCCTCCCCGTTCAGCGCTGGGTCGACGAGGTCGTGGCCGGCGGGCCTTACGCGACCGCCGGCGACCTCTGCGGCGCGGCCGAGACCGCTGCCGACACGCTCACCGCCGACGAGGTCGACGAGGTGCTCGCGCACCGGCCCCCCGTCGACGTCTCGTGGAGCGAGGCGCTCGTCGGCGAGGGGGACGCCGACCGCACGGGACGCGCGCTCACCGAGGGCGCCGCGACCTACGAGGCCCGCTTCGGTCGCACTTTCGTCGTGCGCGGTGCCGGGCGCGACCGGCAGGAGGTCCTCGACGAGCTCGACCGCCGGCTCAAGCAGGACGAGACGGCCGAGCTGCACGACGTCGCCCGTGAGCTGGGTGAGATCGCGGCCGTGCGCCTCCGGGCGATGGTCGCCGCGGAGAGCGTCGAGGCGCGGGTGGCCCGTGCCGGCGAGGGGTCGGGCGTCGTCGCCTGAGCCACGGCTCGGCGTGGCGCGGTCGCGACCCGCGGGGAGGCGTCGTCAGCCGGTGGCGTCCGTGAGGGCGGCCACGACCTCCTGTGCCTCGGGCCACCACCGCGTGTAGTGGTCGGGGTCGGCGTTGACCTGCACGGCATGGGCGGCCTCGGTCGGGCCGAGGGTCTTCCAGTCGGGCAGGGAGACGAGGCGCTCGAAGAAGTGCAGCGCCGCCGTGTACGGGTCCATGCGCTCCTCGTACGTTCCCCACTGGCCGTTGTCACGCTGCTGGAACAACCCGCGGGAGTCAGGTCCGACCGCGTCGCCGTGGTCGACGTTGACGAGGCTCGACTCGCCCATGGCGGTCATGACGCCGATGGCCTGGGTGTGCTGGCCGATCCCCAGGGACCGTGCGGCGAGCACCACCTGCGCAGCGTTGACCAGGCGGTCCTGGCAGTAGCCCGCGACGGGACCGGCCGGCACGGCGATGTCGCCCACGCGCACGGGGTCGACCTCCGGGCAGGCCGGCGCGGTCGCGACCTCGCTGGTCGGGGCGCACCCGGTCACGACGGCCAGCAGCAGGGCGACAGTCGCGGCACTCGCTCCGGGGCGGGATCGTCGCTTCACCCTGTGAGGCTACGGGCCCCGGCTGCCGAAGTGCTCGATGCTGGCGGGGGACCGCCCTGGAACTCGGTCAGGCCGAGACGCGCTCGACCATCCGCGTCGTGAAGGGGTCGACGTCGACGACCTCGGCCGTGACGTCGAAGCGGGTCCGGAGCATCGACACGAGGTCCTCGTGGCGGAGGCCGGCCAGCGGGCTGGTGGAGTGGTGAGCGTGCATGATTCGACTCGTTCCTGACGACCCTGCGTCGCCTGAGGAGAACCCGGACAGTCACCGCCGTGAACCGGTGACGAGTCCATGATGCCGCATGGTCCCTAGGCCTTCTAGCTAGATCGCTCCCAGGTGCGCAAAGTGGACACGTGCGCGGGAGGTCGTCAGTGCGTCGCGGGCAGTGGGTCGTCGTGGTCGTCGTGCTCGACGGCAGCCGCCATCTCGCGCAGGAACCCCACGACCGCGGCGGATTGTTCCGCCGAGAGGTGCTCGGCCGCGACGATCATGCGAGCGTGCATGCCCGCCAGCGTGGCCCGGACCTCGGTGTCGCTGTCGCCCGTGGCCGTCAGGAGCACGGCCCGACGGTCGTGCGGGTCGGCGTGCCGCTCGAGGTGCCCGCTCTTGACCAGCCGAGCGATGAGGACGGACGTCGAGGCGGTGGTGATCTTCAGGTGCGTCGCGAGGTCCTTCGCGCTGACGGTGAGCCCTCGTCGCTGGGACTGCATGAGGAACCGGATCGCTTGGAGGTCGGTCTCACCCATCTTCATCGACGTGCGGGTGCGCTTGCGCATCTCGCTCTCGGCGGCACGGTACCGGCGCAGGGCGTTGAGGACCTCGACCCCACGCTCTTCGTTCGTGGCCTCGTACCAGTACCCGGAGGCGTCGAAGTCCGCGAGGGGCTGTGACATCGTCATCACTCGATCATAGTCAGCTAGGGGATCTAGGTAGACGCCCTAGCAAAAGGAGATGATGACCAGGCATTTTATGCCACGGGTCGTCAATGGGCAAGCAAGGTCCGCCGGGGTTGACGGCGGGCGCGAGCGGTGGTGGTCTGATCGGGCGCACGTCCTCGTCGACGCGTGCGCGGCACCCTTCCAGGTCCGTCCGGAGCTTCCACGGCAGGCGGCCCGACCGGGAGGGTGCCGCCCCTCGCACCTGCGGGAACGAGCGGAGCCGCACCTCCGGCGAGGAGGTGCGGCCCCTGGTCGACGCGGTGCCGCACGAGCTTCACGGGCAGGGGTGCCGCACCGCGTCGACCGGTCGCCGGCGCGAGGACGCGACCGACCGGGACGACGTTACCCGCCGGGGGACGACGGCCGCGCACCGGGGCACGGCCTGCCGGCGACGTCGGGCGGCGTGACGCCAGGACGACGCTCAGCGTCGGGCGAGAGCCCGACGGTACGCGGCCTCGAGCTGCTGCGCGGACCGGCTCCAGGGGTGGGCGAGGGCGTGCTCGCGCGCTGCCGCCGCCGTGGTCGCCGCCAGGTCGGCGTCGTCGAGGTACCCGCCGATCGCCGCGCCCCAGTGCGCCGGGTCGCGGTCGGGGACGATCGTGCCGGTCGTGCCGTGCACGACCGCTTCGTGCAGGCCCCCCGCGTCGGCGGCGACCACGGGCGTGCCGGAGGCCGCAGCCTCGAGGGCGACGAGGCCGTAGGTCTCGCTGTGGCTCGGGACGACCACGACGGAGGCGCCGCGGAGGAGCTCGGCCAGGCCCGCGCGGCTCCGCGGGCCCACGAAGCACACCTCGTCGCCGAGGCCCAGGTCGTCGGCGAGGCGTCGCAGCTCGGCCTCGTAGCCGGCGTGCTCGCTGGAGGCACCCCCGGCGACCACGAGACGGGGCCGCACGGCGGCGGGCACGGCCGCCACCGCGCGGAGCGCGAGGTCGGGCCCCTTGAGGGGTTCCAGGCGGCCCGCGGCCAGCACGAACGGCGGTCGGCTGCGCGGCCCCGGACGGAAGACGTCGGCGTCCACCCCCGGAGGCACGACGACGACGCGGTCGGCGGCGCCCCGGAGGCGGTCCGACACCGTCGCCGCCTCGGCCTCGCTCACGGCGACGACGACGTCCGCCTCGCGGGCGAGGCGCGCCTCCCCGGCCAGGCGGCCGGGCGACTCGGGACGCTCGCCGTCCGAGAGCGGCGTCGACGGGTCGGCGGCGATCGAGTGGTAGCTCTGGACGTAGGGCACGCCGAGCTCGCGCGCGACGGGCAGGGCGGCGACGCCGGAGAACCAGTGGTGCCCGTGCACGACGTCCCACGGGCCGAGCCCGCGCATCCTGGCCTCGAACTCGTCGGTGAACTCCTCGTGGCGGCCCTTCGGCACGACCTCGGCGGGTCCGGCGTCGAGGACGCGCAGGAGGACCCCAGGGGCGAGCTCGGACACGGCCGGCTGGTCCGGCGAGGAGCGACGGGTGAGCACCTCGACCTCGTGGCCCAGGGCACCGAGGGCGACCGCCTGGTGACGGACGACGACGTTCATGCCGCCGGCGTCGCCGCTGCCGGGGTCCGTCCCGGGAGAGGTGTGCAGCGAGACGAGCGCGAGGCGCAGGGGACCGGAGGGCACCACGGGAGCCTACCGGCCCCGGGGCGCTGGCCCGGCCCCTCAGGCTGCGCCGGCGCCGTCCTGCCAGAAGGCGCGGACGGCGTCGACGACGTCGTCGGCCTGTCGCCGTCCGGCCTCGGCGGAGGGCCGCCGGGACGCGACGGACAAGGACTGCCCGCCGAAGGCGGCGAGGCTCGCCGCGTCGGCCTGGACGACGTGCACGGCCCTGCCCGCGGCCCGACGGGCGGCGACGACCTGCGGCAGGGTCGGACCGAGGGGCGAGGCGGGCAGTTCGGGGCCGCAGGAGAGCACGAGGACCTTCTCGGCCGCGTCGGCGACGTCGGCGTTCGTGCCGCTGCGCACGCCGCCGTCCATGGTGGGGGCGCCGTCGACCTCGACCGTCGGCCAGACGAGCGGCACCGAGCAGCTGGCGGCGACGGCGACGTGCAGGGGCACGCCCGAGTCGCGGGTGAGGACGCGGAAGGCCCCGGTCGTCGCGTCGACCGTGCAGACGGCCAGGTCGCGCTCGGGCCAGGCGGCGTCGGCACCGAACCGCGCGCGCATGGCGGTGACCAGCTCGGGCTCGGCGCCGGTGAGCGGCACCTGCCGGGCGAGCGCGCCCAGGCGGGCCCGCGCCTCCTGGTCGTCGGCGGCCCCCGAGAGCACCTGCGCCACCCGCGCCTCGAGGTCGGCGGCGTCGAGCGTGCCCTCGGGAGTCCCCTCCGCCGGCGCGAGCTGCTCGCGGTAGCCCTGCTCGACGAGGCCCTGGCGGAGGACCGTCCCGACGACGGAGCCGGCCGACGTGCCGACCACGAGGTCGGCGTCGTCGAGCGGGACGCCGAGCTCGAGCAGGCGCGCGAGCAGGCCCACCTCCCAGGCGATCCCCGCGATGCCACCGCCCCCGAGGACGAGCGCGGTGCGGACGGGGGCGGTGGTGGCTGCGGGCACGGGATCTCCTCGTGGGTCGGCGGTCGTGGTCCTCCCGCACGCTACGACGCCGGACCAGGAGGCTCCCAGCCGTCGCCGAGGACGGCATCCGTCGCAGACGGCGTCACCCGTCGGCGTCGTGCAGTTCGTCCCCGCGGCCGAGGTGCGCGACGTGCCAGGCCGTCTGCGCGAGCGCGGAGCCGAGCGTCGCGCCGTGCAGCGCGGTGAAGCCGCCGGTCCAGGGCAGGCGGCTCGCGAGCTCCCAGACCGTCGGTGCGGTGGCCCCGTGCCGCCCGGCGAGGGCGTCGAGGGCGCGCGCCGCGGCGTCGTCGCGGGCGAGGCGGTGCACCGACAGCGCCTCGGAGCGCGCGCGCAGGCCCCGGAAGCGGTAGCCGTGCCCCGGGGCGACCTCGACCGAGCCGTCGTCGAGGTCGGCGACGCGCTCGAGGGAGGCCAGGACGTCCGAGACGGGATCGCCGGGCCCGGGGCCGCCGAGGCCGATCCCCGGGTTCACGTGCGGCAGCACGTGGTCGCCCGTGAGCACGAGCCCGCCCTCCGGGTCGGTGAGGCAGAGGTGCCCGGCGGTGTGCCCGGGCGTCCAGGTGCAGCGCACGGCGCGACCGGTCAGCGGCAGGAGGTCGCCGTCGCCCAGGAGGAGGTCGGGCACGACGCTCGTCACCGCGCCGCCCACGACCCAGGAGTCGCGCAGGGCCGGCAGCTCGTCCGCGGGGACGCCCCAGCGGGCGAGGTCCGCCTCGGCGGTGGCCGGACGGTCGCCGAGCCAACGGTCGGCCTCGGCGTCGAGGGCGTGCAGCGCCACGCGCGCCCCCGTGGCCCGCCGGACGGCCTCCGCCGCCCCGAGGTGGTCGGCGTGCAGGTGCGTCGCCACGACGAGCCCGACGTCGGCCAGGTCGTGCCCCGTCGCGGACACGGCCGCCCGCAGGCGCCCGAGGGCGTCGCCTTCTCCCCAGCCGGGGTCGACGAGCGCGAGCTCGCCCCCGTCGCCCTCCAGCAGGTAGGCGAGCGTGGCGTCGAGGGGGCGCTCGCCGACCGGGAGCGCGAGCGACCAGGTCCGCTCCCGGACCCGTTCGGCCGGGGGCAGCACGCCCCGGGAGAGGGCCTCGGCCTGGAGGGCGCTCGTCGGGCGGGGAGGCGACGCCCCGGCCGCGCCGTCGCTCACTCCCGGCCGACCCGGACCAGCACCTTGCCGACGGCGCCGGCCTCGACGGCGTCGTGCGCCTCGGCCGTGCGCTCCAGCGGGTACTCGTGCAGCGGCAGCCCGGTCGCCTCGCCGACCTCGAGGGCACCGTCGCGCACGGCGGCGGTGACGTCCTCGACGGCCGCGCGGAGGGCCGCGTCGCCGACGGTGTAGAGCAGCACGAACTGGTAGCGCGTGTTCGTGATCATGTTCGCGCGCAGGTCGAGGGTCGCGCGGTCGTCACCGTCGTTCGCGTAGATCGCGACCGCGGCCCGGTGCGCCACCACCTGCTGGTCGATGGCCGCGTTCTGCGAGAGCGAGACCTCGACGACGACGTCGACGCCGTCCGGTGCCAGCTCGCGGACGACCGCCGCGACGTCCTGCTCGCGGTAGTTCACCACGTGGTGCGCACCGGCCGCCCGGGCGAGGGCGGCCTTCTCGTCGCTGCTCACCGTCGTGAGGACGGTCGCGCCGGCCCACCTGGCCAGCTGGATCGCGGCGTGCCCGACGGCCCCCGCGCCTCCTGCCACCAGCACGGTCGAGCCGGTCAGGGCACCGGGCGCCAGGCGCGCGGGGCCGTCCTCGCGGACGGTGAGGGCACGGTGCGCGGTCATGGCGGGCACCCCGAGGCTCGCGCCCAGCTCCATCGACGCCCCGTCCGGCAGGGGGACGACGCGCTCGGCGGGCAGCACGGTGTGCTCCTGAGCAGTGCCCGTGGGGCGCTGGTGGGCGGAGAGGTAGGTCCAGACCCGGTCGCCGACGGCCAGCCCGGCGACGCCCTCGCCGACCGCGTCGACGACGCCCGCGCCGTCCTGGTCGGGCGTCACCTCGGGGAACGGCAGCGCGCCGCCCGGGCCCTCGCCGGAACGCGACTTCCAGTCGGTGGGGTTGACCCCGCTCAGCACGACGCGCACGCGGACCTCGCCCGGCCCGGGGTCGGGCAGGTCGCGGTCGACGAGGTGCAGCACGCTGGAGGGTCCGGTCTCGGTGTGGACGATCGACTTCATGCCGACCAGTCTGCGCCTCGGCGCACTAGCGTGACGGGGTGCAGCCCCGCTTCCGCCTGGACGGCGTCGACCTCGGCCTGGACCTCCGCGCCTGCCTCGTGACCCTCACGGGCGACGGCGTCCTGGACGCGGTCGTGGTCGCGGGCGCCCGCGCCGCCGACGGGGGCGCACCGCCCGTGCTGCGCTGTCGCGCCCTGCCCGTCGGCTTCGACGGCACCTCCCTCGGCGTCGAACTGGACGACGAGGTCGCCGTGCTGCACGACGTCGGCCTCGACCTCGGCGACGCCGACGAGCCCCTGGCCGAGCTCACGGGGGACCTCACGATCTCCGCCGGCGACCGCCTGCGGGTCACGGGCACCGTGCGCCTGCCGGACGGTCGCGACGTCCCGCTCGACGTCGCCCTCGCCTTCGGCGGTGCGCGCAGGAGGCCCGCCGTCTGACCCGCGCGCGGGTCCGGCCGCCGCGGGGTCGGGCGGCGCGGGGTCAGGCCAGCGACGCCAGCCCGAACACCACGCTCGCGATGCCGAAGCCCATGAGGCCGATGGTCGTCTCCATGACGGTCCACGTCTTCAGCGTCGTCTTGACGTCCATGTCGAAGAAGCGGCCGACGAGCCAGAAGCCCGAGTCGTTGACGTGGCTCGCGACGACGGAGCCGCCCGCCACCGCGACGACCAGCGCCGCCACCTGGAGGGCGCCGAGGTCGGCGGCGAGGACCGCCGGCGAGATGAGGCCCGCGGCCGTCGTGAGCGCCACCGTCGCCGAGCCCTGCGCGATGCGGAGGATCGCGGCGATGAGGAACCCGGCCAGGATCAGCGGGATGCCGAGGTCGCCCAGCACGTCGGCCAGCGCGTCGCCGATGCCGCTCGCCCGCAGGACGCCGCCGAACATGCCGCCCGCGCCCGTGATGAGGATCACCGACGCCACCGGCCCCAGGGCCGACTCCAGCGTGCTCTCGAGCGCCGTCTTCTCGATGCCGCGACGGCGACCGAGGACGAACGCCGCGACCAGCAGCGAGATCAGGAGGGCGACGGGGGTCTCACCGAGGGTGCGCAGGACCTGGAACCAGGTCTGGTCGGCCAGCCCGTCCCCGAACGCCCCGGACTGCGCCGCGGTGTTGAGGCCGGTGTTGAGGAAGATGAGCACCAGGGGCAGGAGCAGGACCGCCACGACCGTGCCGAACCTCGGCGGGTCCGACTCCGCGCGCTCGTCCGCCTTGCCCAGCAGCTCCGGGACGGGCAGGACGAACTTCTTGCCGGCCCACAGCCCGTAGAGGTACGACGTGACGAACCAGGTGGGGATCGCCGCCAGGAGGCCGACGAGGATCACGACGCCCACGTTCGCCTCGAAGAAGGTCGACGCGGCGACCGGCCCCGGGTGCGGCGGCACGAAGATGTGCATGACCGAGAAGGCACCGGCCGCGGGCAGGCCGTACCGCAGCACCCCGCCGCCCAGGCGACGCGCCACCGAGAACACGATGGGCAGCATGACGACGAGCCCCGCGTCGAAGAAGATCGGGAACCCGAAGACCAGCGAAGCCACGCCCAGCGCCAGCGGGGCACGGCGCTCGCCGAACGCAGCGATGAGCGTGTCCGCCAGGGCCTTCGCCCCGCCGCTCGTCTCCACCAGGCGGCCCAGCATCGCGCCGAGGCCCACCAGGAGGGCCACGGCCCCGAGTGTCGAGCCGAAGCTGCCGGACAGCACCGTCACGATCTGCGAGGTGGGGATCCCCGTCGCGAACGCCGTGACCAGGCTGATGAGGATCAGCGCCACGAACGCGTGCACGCGCAGCTTGATGATGAGGAACAGCAGGACGAGGATCGCACCCGCGGCGATCAGGAGGAGCGGACCGGCCGTGAGGCTCTGGGTCCATCCTTCGACGGTCATGGGGGTTCTCCTTCGAACGGTGGTGGGCCCCCACCGTACCGTCCGGCCCGGCCCGGCCCGGCCCGGCCCGGTGCGGGGGAGGATGGCGGCATGACCCGAGCCCGCCGCACGCCCCGACCGCCCCACCCCGCCCGCGCCGCACGCACGGCCGTCGCCCTCGCCGCCGTGCTCGGCGCCTCCGGCCTGCTCCACCTCGCCGTGCCCGCCACCTACGACGCCGTCGTGCCGCGCTCCCTGCCCGGCCGCCCCCGCCCCTGGACCCTCGCCTCCGGCGCGGCCGAGCTCGTCGTCGCGGGGGCGCTCGCCGTGCCCGGCACCCGGCGCACGGGCGGGGCGCTCGCCGCGGCGCTGTTCGTCGCGGTGTTCCCCGCCAACGTCTCGATGGCCCTCCGGGCCCTGCGCAGCGACCGGGCGAGCACGCGTCGGCGGGTGGTCACGGTCGCCCGCCTGCCGCTGCAGGTGCCCCTCGTGACGGCCGCGCTCGGGGTGCGCCGCGGCTCCTGAAGGCCGCGAGGCCGGTCCCGAAGGCCGGACGGGCCGTCCCGCCTCCGGGTCGTCCGGAGGTGCGTCGGCCATGATCGGACGATGACCGACGCCGTTGAGACCCCTCCCGGCGCCCCGCGCGACGACGAGCCGCTGCGGTTCCTCCCGCTCGGCACGGACGGCGTGCTGGTCGAGGCCGCTGGCCCGCACGAGGCGCTCGCCCTCTTCTCGACGCTCGTCGCCGAGCCCCTCGGTGGCGTCACCGACGTCGTGCCGGGGGAGCGCACGGTGGCCCTGAGGTTCCTCGACTCGCTGCTCACCGCCGAGACCCTCGTCACCGTCGTCCGCAGGATGCGCGTCCGGCACGACCCCGCCCGGGACGGCCGCCTCGTGGTGCTGCCCGTCGAGCACGACCGCGCCGTGCTCGAGCGCGTCGCCGAGGCCTCGGCCGTCGAGCCGGACGCCCTGCTCGCCCGCCACCTAGGCACCACGTACG
>Ga0265797_10002822_pt1 | contig 28665 bp, 20 predicted proteins | sample P2T30metagenome_FD_192433 | JGI IMG/M metagenome (GOLD analysis project Ga0265797, IMG submission 192433) | Plant litter microbial communities from East Loma Ridge, Irvine, California - P2 T30 | ecosystem: Environmental > Terrestrial > Plant litter > Unclassified | place: USA: California...
GTGGTGGATATCCTGCTAGCCTGCGATCGCAAGCATGCCTGGGAGACCGGGAAGATGATAGAGAATCTAAAGGTTAGCTGGGGCTGGGACGCTCCCTGAAAGTTAGCGTTGCGAAAGCAGGCGATGGAGTTTATTGTATGGCTCAGTAGCGCTGGAGGCCCCGAAAGGCCGCTCTTGCCAATAAATGTCGCTACGGCCAAGCCTATCGAAGTTATCGTATTGTTATCAACAATGGATGCTTGAGGTCCAGATGTCAGTACGGCTTGGTTCCGTCAAGCCACGAAAGTTGGCAGGTGTCTCAGGTTGAGCGTGAAAATCCATGGCAACACCCAGCAGCTTGGGAGGCGAAGGATGGCGAGGGAACAGCACACTGCCCAGTCCGCACGACCAAGCGAAATGTACCGCACGGCCTCTGCACCGCGAGTTTTGCAATTACCAGTAGAGAACTTAGCACGCCGCGCTGTGGCGGGTGATATGGCGCGACAAGGCCGCGATAGTTCATGATATCAGCCCTGTTTCGATCTTGACAGCCACAAGGCCGCGCCACAAAGGATTGGCGAAGAAAGACAAGCAAATGTACGGTCCACCAGATGACGACAACCACGCCAAAGCAGAAGCACATCAATTCTCAGAGATCGGAGATGCAGTCCAGGTGGCAGGTAGACGTTGATAGTAGTGGCTGAGCTCGCCCCAGCCACACCGTCTTCACGCTCGTGATGCTGCACAGGGAAGGGATATGCCAGTCAGAGTAGTCATGTCCAGTGAGATCTGGTCATGGTTTGCAGGGCTGTCGTAAGGAGTGTGGCGCAACGTCAGCCTTGAATAATTGGAGAAGACGCCAAGGGGCAGTGCTCGCATCGGCGACGAATAGGACAGGCGTGCGAAGGGGCGATTCGCAGGGCTGCCGAGAAATTAGAGAGGCTTGGGAGCGAACAGTCGAATATGAGCCGTTCCGCCGTAACCGGGAGTGGTGGACGTGCAGTGCAGGGCTGAGAAGAAAGGCGTAGCGCTGAAGCATGAGACAGCAGTCTAGCCGGTGTCACGGATGTTTGCCCAGTTTCCCGCCTTGGTCAAGTGAGTCGAGTCTGACGTAGTTTGCTGCTGCTGTCTGTCCGGCGCGTACGTACTGCTGGTATAAACGTCTTCGCGCCCTCTTTCTTGTGCTGCTCTGCTCTACCTCTACTACTCCAGTACCTAACATCCATCCATCCATCTACGAAAACAACCACACCAAACCAACCTCCAACACACAACCGCCACAATGCCTTTCACCGGATCGTAAGCCCTCCACCACCGCCGTACCACCCGGATCCCACCGGCAGCCACAGCAGCATACCGCATACCACAAAGTAACACAAAACTAACGCGCCCCAACAGCGACATCATCAAGATCATCTGCGCCGTCGTGCTGCCTCCTCTCGGAGTCTTCCTCGAGCGCGGCTGCGGCGCCGACCTCCTCATCAACCTGCTGTTGACCGTCCTCGGTTGTAAGTCCTTCCTGCCACCTCAAAACTCCACCCTCCTCTTGGAAGAGAAGTCACTGACAAGCATCTCCAAACAGACATCCCCGGCATCATCCACGCCCTGTACATCATCCTCAAGTACTAGGCGCGTCGTCTACCTTTGACACACCTCATCACCACCATCACTGCACTGTGTAAAACGCCACACCCCCCATCTTCTGCTACTACGCGAGAAATCCTTCCGACGACGACGAGAAACATACGATACCCCAGTCCAAGAGAGAAAGAAGCATGCAGCTGAGAAGGGCTTTGAAATTCTGAACTGTTAAAGGAGGATTCTTGAGTTTGGGCAGCCATGCTTCCATCCTACTCGACTCTCCTTCCGGACAGCACAAATAGTTCATGAGCACAATTAATAATGTCTTGATTCTGATCACCTTTTCCTCTGATGTTTGGTTTCGATTTCGCTTTGATTTGCTGTAACAGCTACGTGTACTTGCAACTACACGAAAAGTCTTCCCAACTACGGGGTTGCATTCCGCTTATTACCCATTTGCGGCAATCAATAGACAGGCGACTCTTCTACCACCTGCTTGTTCACACCACCGGTACACGACACTAATAACAAACCAAGTCATACGATAAATCATCCAGGAACACAGGAGAAGCAAATAAAGTCGTAAAACATGCATCACAGCTTTTTTTTCCAGCGCAAGACGCACTCGTTTCATCTACAAATAGCGTGGGCACATATGCTTTCCCTTTTTCCAACATCTAATCCCTAAGGGCCTTCTCGGCGAACTTGGGCAGCACAAAGGCGGCCTCGTGGACCTCCTTGCTGTAGTACTTGAAGATCTTGTCCTCCTCCTCGGTGGTCAAGGTGCGGACGGGCTTCTTGACGTTGGCGGAGCCGTCCTTGGAGCAGACCATGAAGCCGATCTGGCCAGCAGGGTAGGTGGGGATGGTGGTCCAGCCGTACTCGGCGACGGGGAAGACCTCCTTGCACTGCTTCTTCAGGCCGGTGATCATGCTCATGTGGAGCCAAGGGTTCTCGGCTGTGAAACAAAAGAGTCAGTAAATCGTGTTCTGAAAAGTCGCATGCGACTTCTTCTTTTTGTTCTTTTTTCCGCAGCGACTTTTAAAGAGGGAGGGCTTACAACCTTGGGTGGTGATGATGCCGCCCTCGCGGAGAGCGCCCTTGAGCAGCTCAAAGTAGGGCTTCTGGAAGAGGGCCTCGGCGGGGCCCTCGGGGTCGGACGAGTCGGTGATGATGACGTCGAACTCGTTCTTGTAGTCGTCGAGGAACTTGAAGCCGTCGCCGACGTGGACCTCGACCTTGGGGTGCTGGTAGCCGACGCTCATGCCGGGCAGGTACTTCTTGCTGAGGCGGATGACGGCCTCGTCGATGTCGCAGAGCACGGCGCGCTCGACGCAGTCGTGCTTGACGACCTCGCGCAACACGCCGCCGTCGCCGCCGCCGATGACCAGCACGTTCTTGGGGTTGGGGTGCGAGAACATGCCGAGGTGGGTGATCATCTCCTGGTAGGCGAACTCGTCGCGCTCGGTGCACTGGATGACGTTGTCGAGGACGAGCACCATGCCGTAGTCCGAGGACTCGAAGATGAGCACATCCTGGTAGAGGGACTTCTCGTGGTGGACGATCTGGTTGACCTTGAGGGTCATGGCCTGGCCGGGCCACATCTCGCTGATCTCGCGGAACCAGCCTGGTCATGTTAGCCATTGTTTATGGCGGGCAGGCAGGTCGACTTGTCTGGCAAGCGTGCGTTTGCTTACCATCCTTAATCGTGGGGTGAGTGAGTTCGGCCATTGTTGCTGTGTCGTATTGCTTGGGAGTGTGAGTGAGTAACGAGCGAGGTTGTTGTTGGAGGTCGGGCTGCAATCGCAAAAGTCGGCTCGCAAAACCACTTTTTTCACCCCGCCTCCAATCCCCACCACGCGACGTTTGGAGGGAGATTATCGGCCTCTGGGAAGCGAAACGTAAAATGTTATTGAAGGATCGTGGTTTAATAAACATCGTACGGGTCGGTCGTGTTCATGTTATACCCGCATGTACTTGTTTGTGAGAGTAAGATCAAGGGACATCAGATGCTCAGCTCCGATCGTCTCCATCTAAGCCGAGCGCCGTCGGTGCCAGTGAGATGAAGTATTGCGATAAGATTACATGATGACGGAAACTAGGTGATCTCGAATAAGTGGTATCTGTGAAGACTGATGTCTATATACAGCTATGTAAACTCCCAAGCATGCTCCATCGCCATGCATGCATATTACAATAAGTAAAAAAAAAAGTGTCAATAAACGATAGCAGGTGGTATGTGCAATGTCCAGAACAAAACGCTCTCAATGATAAGTAAAAACAAATGTATGCACCCGTAAAACTCCCATCAGACATTAAAGAGCAGACTCGTCCCCTAAAGCATGAAAGCAGCGATGGCCACAACACCGAGAGCGAGGATAGTGCCTGCAGTGCTGATGTCTTGTCGTGACGCAGCAGAGTCCATGTCGTCACCGGTAGAGAAGCCGGAAGAGGGCTTGTGTGAGCTGGAGCTGTCTGAGGACTCGCCGTCATCGTCAGAGTGAGGACCAGGAGCCGGGAAGTCAGAGCCGTCCTCGCCAGAGGGGGGCAGGACGGGGAACGAAGGGTCTGTGGGCTCGGAGGGAGCTTCGATGGATGATGAAGTCTGCTTAGGCTTGCTGCTGGAAGGAGTGTAGGTGATGGTGTAGGTGACCGAGGCGTTGGCACAGTTGGTGGTCATAATGCCGCCAGAAGCGCTGAGCTGAGGAGGCAGAACGGATGCTGGGATGGACTTGCTCCATTCTGAAGGAAGATCGGTGGGCATGCCTGAAGGAAGGCCGACGGCGGGTGTGTGGACTGGTGCAGAGCCGTTGCCGTAGATCATCGTGCCCTTGCCACAATCAACAGTGGTGGTTGCAGTAGTGGCCTTGGTGACATAGACTGTGTTGGTGTAGCTGGTAGAGATGCTGACATTGCCCTTTACCCATGTTGAGCTCGGTACCCAAACGGATTCTGCGGTTGAGGTGCTAGGAGTCCAAACGGATTCGCTGCTGGGAGTCCAGACGGGCGCGACGGAGGCACTGCTAGGAGTCCAGACAGATTGGACTGGAGTGGAAGAAGGCAGCAGACTGGAAGGTGTCCACCAAGTGTTGGTGTAGTCTGCGCTGACGACTGTTGCAGCTGCAGCAATGAAGACGGCGGTGGAGAAAGACATGCTTGACGATTGCTTGATGCGAAGCGAAGCTCTTGTGGTGGGATGATCAAGAGGCGCTGAGTGATAACGTATCGAGATGAATCCGTAGAGTGAGTAAGAGATGCTTTGCTGGTTGGAAGCTGTTGTTGTGTTGTGGATGATGATTTGGTTCGAGTGAACTAGGATGTTTCCTTATATGCAAGGTACCAGGAAGGTCGCATGGTGGGCGAACGCGAGGCTGGTATACCACCAGCCATGCAGCCTCTCTGTTTTCTGCAAGAACAGCATGGTATGGCTGAGTGATGCTGGAGAGGTTTGAGACACAACTGTGCTGAAGGGCTGGGATCCAGCAGGCGGATGAGTTTGTCTCACCTTCGGGAGCATCCCGTTGCCACGCCTACATGGAACTCTGATGCATAGAGCATCGTCAGCAGTGCAGAATGCATGTACTTATCTGCTTGCGGGCATTTATGAGAAGATGCAATATTAATGGCATGCTGAAGGTGCTGTCACGCATGTCAAGCAGTGGTGAAGATGTATGCGGAGTATCGGCAGAAAGAGAAGGCGAAAACCATCCAAACTCGAACTCACGCACGGATCCTTTCTCTTCTCCACAGATGGAGGATCGGGATCGACACGGCGGCTATCCAGCTGCCGGACTCGAGTTGTTCGGCAATGGCAAGAGGAAGACGGTGGCAGGGAAACTCACAGTCCATCGATAGAAACACCAGGCTGCCTAGATCTCGTGCACGCTCTACAGAGTGGTCGAATGTCTCGAAGCCGTACCGCCTCCACGCCTCAAGACTGACGACATTCTTCGCTCCTACCATCCGATCGTCTAGCCCTACCCGCCGCGAACGATGAGTTACCAGTCCGAGATCCAGTTCACGCTGGATACCATCTGTCCATGGTAGTCTTGCGCGATCTCCATGATCCAAGATCTCCTCGACGTCTAACCCGATTCCCAGGACTTACCTTGCCAAGCGACGCCTTCTACGCGCCCTCGCATCGTTGCCTTCCGACTGCCCTGTGACCTTCACCGTGACATACAAGCCCTACCAGCTCTTTCCCGAAGCCTCGCAAGAAGGAGAAGGCAAATATGAGTGGTACAAGCGATCAAAATACAACGAGAGCGAGGAGAAGATGCAAATGTATATGGCCTTGATGACGGCCCACGGTCGAACCGAAGGCATCGAGTACAAGTTCGGTGGCACTGTTGCGAACACATTACAGGCTCACAGAGTCATCCAGCACTTCCAGGAGGCAAAGGGGCCAGAGGTCGCAGACAAGTTGGTCAGCAGTCTGTACCGTCAATACTTCGAGGAAGAAAAGCATCCGAGTTCGACGGAGACGTTGCTGGTCGCTGCAACCGAGGCAGGGATTGAGGAGAGTGAGGCGAAAGCGTTTATCGAAGATAAGGACGAGGGATTGGTGGACGTGAAAATGGCTGTGCGAGAACAAGCTGGCAATGGGATTGATTCTGTGCCGTACATTGTTTTCGAAGGAAAGAGAAGGGATCTCACTCTTATCGGATGTAAGGAAGTCGCAGAGTACGAGAAGGCTCTCCAGCAGATCATCAAGGAATGCCAGTAGTGTGTCGTGTTGCTCTAGTGGCCTCGCTCCATTGATAGCGATGGTACCAACGACATTACCATGCTCTTTTGAAGAGTGCTCCATTGAAATGTAGCGGTTGCAAGACTGGTATCTCATGGACTGTCCGGACACGTGCTGGCACCCAATGTGACGCATCGATCAACAGCTTGAACTTCTGTTAGTTTGGCCGGTAATGACTTGAAATAGTCGTATGTGTAAGTGGACGTAAGCTGTGGAAAGTATATATGCCGTTGGGTTGCTCGAAGCCTTTCTTGTGCTCAATACCACTGAACTGACTTCCCGCACACAAATTTATTGATAGATCGTACAGTTCTTGCATATAGTAAGAAAGCAGGAGATCTTGAACATTATCTGAACATATAGTGCTCGACTTGAATTACCATAAAGTGCAACATATAGAAGCGAAAAAGTGGGCCTTTGAGCAAGTTGCCATGCCAGCTAGCGGGCCGCTTTCCCACAACAAAGGGAAAGATGGGAAAGTCGGTCTGTGGGTGGATACCATTCTAAACACTGGACTGATCGAACCGTTTACGATTAGCCGCATGAACCTAAGTGCCTAGCACCAATCCCCCATCATCCTTAAGAGTACCCGAAGGCCGCTCATAGTGCGACAGCTTCCAATCCGGGTCTCCAGCCAGCCAGCCAGACAACACACTCCAAAGCCCGCCATGGAGTCTCTCCTCTCACTCGCCTTCGACAACATCTCCTCCGTGGATGCGACCAAGATCAGGAAGGGCTTGCGACAGATCGAAGGCCTGCTGGCGCAAATCTGCTTGTCGAGTGCGCCGGCGCGCTCACCGAGGAAGGGCGGTGATGGCATGGCTGAGGCTAAAGGCCTGGGAGTGTTGAGGGAGGATGCAGCGTTCAGAGAATTCTTCAGATTGCAAGAAGGGTTCAGATGCAATGGCGAGTTACCCAATGCATTGCAGCAGCTACGAGCATACATACTGACGGCGCAAACAGTGGCCTCACGGCTTATCGCAACGCTCGAGCGCCTACTTGGCATGGCCGGCTCCTCTGACAACGACCTCGTCATACTCTCCGCTCTCGAACTCCTACAGGGAATGCTTCTACTGCATCCTCCTTCGCGAACGCTTTTCAGTCGCGAGATATACCTCAACATCCTCCTTGACCTTCTCGACTCCGCGAACCCACCCGCCCTCCAATCGCAGGCAATTCTTGTGTTGATGACAGTCCTACTCGAATGCCCGCGCAACGCACGCACCTTCGAAGGCATGGATGGACTGCTCACAGTCACTAGTCTTCTCAAAAGCAGAGGGACGTCAAAGGATGTCAGAGTCAGGGCGATGGAGTTCCTGTCCTTCTACCTCATGCCGGAACAATCGGAAAACGAGACGTACGAGTCTCAAGACACGTCGACCGTACAGCGCAGTCCTAGCAAGGCCGCTGGAGGGTTGTTCTCTCATCTACGAACACACTCGAACGGTAGCGGAGGGAGCTCAATGGATGTGGACGAAGAAATCGGTGAAACCAGGACGACGCGCGAAAAGAAGGCATACCTGGAGAGGTGGCTAGGGAATGTGGACTGGCTTGTGCAAGATTTGCCCGGCGGAGTCCCGTTGACCCGCAGGGCATGAGTGTGCTTTCCCTTGATACCGGACGGATGTCCTCATACCCCTTGCGAGTTCAGTTTTTTATTTGAATTTTAAGCGTCGGTGTTTGGGTTGGGTTTGCATGGCGCTTTGGGTGGAAATGTTGCCTGCATGGCTCGGCATGGTGTTTTCGAAAGGGACAATTCGGTTTGACTACCCTCATTTAGGAATCTCATTAATCGTATGGAAAGCCAACAGTATTTCCGACATTCGTTTACTGCATAGTCGGGGCAATATCTTCAATATTATGAAGAAAGTGCCACTCGTGCCAGATGGAACTTCACCAGTGATCACTCGGAGTGAAAACGCATCGATTCGGAGCATGTTCAAACATGTGTGCATGTCTGCGTCTCATAGGTAGCCTGCTTGTCATTGGTTCACATGCAGTTGGTCTGTGCGTGTGAATATTTAACCGCCCAGCTTTGTCAAACATCACAGCTTCCACCAACCGCTTCGCCGACTCCAACTGCATACAGCGGCTACACAGTGTACCATCATGTTCGATGACGCCCCAGTGGGCGGCAAGGACGCCACACACTTCAGCACCAGATCTGTATTCTATACTCTCTCCTTGCCATCTCCTACACCTCCCTCTGTCTTCCACCGCGACGCGTCTCGAAACACTTTCACGAGTCTCTTTCGTTTTTCCTGTGTCATCTTTCTCTCCTTGCAATACTATTCGTCTCGCTGCTGGCAGTGATAATGCTTACTTCTCATTAAGACGCTATACTCATAGCAATCTCTTCGTCTCCTCTCATTGCCATCAAAAACGACTACAGTCTCTGCTAATATGGCTCCCACTGTAAACAACCACATACTTCCTACCACCTTGGTGGTTCGCCAGCAGAGTGTCCAAGACGTACCATTTTGTGCAAGACAATGTTTCGATCACTTTAAGAGTACCGGATACTCTTGCGACGCCGACGACCTCTCATGCCTTTGCTCGCAATACAGCACTCAAGGTCTCACGCTGGGAGAATTAGCTTACGCATGCTCACAAACCAATTGCGATCGTCCATCGCCTGACCAGAACAAAGCCCTGTACAACATTTGCTCGGGTCAGAGGGATGCGGTTGCTGCAACAAATACCAAAGTGCTCACGCTGCCGAGTTATACGACCACTTCCATCTCGAAGAAGACGACGGCTTCTAGTTTTTCAACAACATCTCCGTCTTCAGCACCCGCAACAGTTACATCGGCCGTAAGCTCGAATCCAACACCTATTGGTTCTCACACGCATGCACCATCAACCGACCTACCGCCGATGCCTGCACAAGGATCTACAGAACAGGCCACAAACCTTACCTCAGCCCAATCTGTCGGCATCTCGATAGCCGCCATGGGAGGACTTTGTCTTGCTGGCGCTTTAATCTACTTGCTGGTCTGGTGCAAGCGTCGCAGGGCGTTCAAATCGCCCAAATCCCGAAAAGACTCGTTCGACTTTATCGACAAGGGAGCGCCTCGTCACTCCCCATTCAAACACGGCCATGCAGATCCAAGAGGACCTCTAGGAGGATTTTCACAGACTCGAGTGGAGCTCGGTGATGGCATAATTGAGTCCAACTGGCGTGCCCAGCAAAGGAAGCTATACCCGGAGCTGCACCCACAAAGTCAGAGTCATCGATCTATCTCTCCGGAGAGCAGAAGCCATGAGAGCCTTCGGACGGTCTCGCAGTTGTTGCCCGAAAAAGCCGGTCACACGCCACCGCAGCCTCCATACAAGTCGCCCAGGGCGCCCAGTGTCTTCAGTACCGCCACTGTTTTTGAGGAAGATGGAAAGACGCCAAAATTACTCAGTCCAGCGACCATGTTTCCCATGCCAGTGGCGCCCAAACCAGTGCTAAGGTCGGTGCCGGGGAGGCCAGTAAGACCTGATCAACCTACGTTCTCAGCAATCTTCACAGCATCTCCAGTGGAAATGCGTACTCGCCAATCCATTGCAAGCAGTCCTACCAAAAGCGTCAGAAAAGAGCTTACACCAGCACCACTGAGGAATATCACTCCCCCTGCCGTGCCTCAAAAGTCACTCGTCCCCTCCGGCCGACCGCTGTCTACAGAATTCAGAGTGAGCACACACCAGAGTCTTCGACCCCCCAGCTCAGTGCCTAGCTATATGCCAGACTACTATACCAGCAACGACAGCCGCTCTCCAACATTCGACATGGTCGCACCGCCCAGGCGTCGCCCAGTACCACCACCTTGCCCACCCGCCAAATCCAGTCACCCACCAAGATCTTATAGATGCTCCGGAGGCTCCGAGACGTCTTTCGAAAGCAACGACCCAGACGAGATAACACCACCAGAAGAGATCGACCGCCACCTATCTCCGGTCCCCGAAGGCGACTCACCCACTTCAAATGTCAGATACCCCAAAGTGCCTCGGTCCAGTAATCAAGCGGTCCCACGCAGTCCCCAACCGGCACCTTCACCATCCTACTGCCAACACTCCAAAGTCTGGCCTCTAAGAAATGATCTAAACACCCCTCCTCCTGCCAATCCCCAAACCCCTCCCAATCCGAGAACACCCTCCCACAAACACTCCCTCTCCGGCTCCACCCTCGCCGCCAAACGCCTCGGTCCCTCAGCCGCAACCTCCCTCTCCGCCGGCCTGCACATCAAAACTTCCTCCAACCCCCAAGCGTCTCCGCTCAAAGGCTACGGTCGCCCGGCAAACAGCACTTCCAGTGACATGAACAACAGCAACAACTATACCCGCGCTCCCCCCTCCCAACAACGCAAACCCAGCTACGCCGGCACAGGCTACGGCCCGGACCCTTCCAAAGAGCCTCGAACGCCAGAAATGACGGGTCCAGGCTCGAAGATCGTCACGACGGATCGTGAAGTCCTGTTGAAGAGTCCGTTGTGGGAGCGCAAACTGACGCCCACGAGGAGGGGCGACGATCTGTATTTGAGCGTCGGGTTGGCGAGTCCCGGGTTGGCGCCTGGGGGCGGTGTTGGTCGGGGTATGATTGATTCGAGGCGGAGATGATGAGGTCGGATCTATCTTGTATACAGCGCTTTTTCTTTGTTCATCTTCTCGTTGTGTGATTTGGCGATTTGAGTTGCGGTGCGGGATTGCATTTGGCAGGCACTTGGCTTCTGCTCTCTCACTGGACTATGTTCGACTTGGCGCACGAAAGGCGTCGATACCCAGCATATGTTATCGAAGTTCCCACTAAGCCATTGTGTTCCGAAGACAGCTATCTCACTGGAATGTATCGCTTGTTTACATACTAAAGTTGTTGGTATTTACATAGCTGAACGATGTGTTCATTGAGACTCTTCGGTAGGGTAAGGGTCAAACGCCAGCATGTTTCCAGCGAGATACAGCTACAGCTACAGCATAATGCCAAAGCGATCCATCATTTTTTTCCCAACAATCCGACATGCAAAAAAATTCACTTCTCACACGCCCAATGCTCCCCAACCCAATCGCTGATGACGTCCGTCATCGTCTTGTCGTCAAGCGTAGGCTTCGTGTCTTCTTTCTCATACTTGACGCCAAGATACCTCAAAGCCAACAAGACCCAGTCCTGGATGAACTCGTTGTAGACCAGATCGACGATCTCCGGCTCCCCAGACGACGAGTCGAAATCCACGTTTGCGCCGATGCAATTGGGGACGTCGTAGAATTTTATCGCTTCATGAATCGTGTCGTCGCCTTCGCTGCCGAGATCGTCGACTGTTGTGTAGCCAGGTACTGTGGGTTTGTTGTTGACTTGAGGAGCAAAAGCGCCGGGGCCGGCGAGAGGTGTTTGCAGTTCAGGGCGGAAGAGGGCGTGATCGGTGGGTGATTGGCCAATGAAAGTCTCAAGATTGACAGGTGGGGCGGGAGGGGCGAGTTGGTCTAGTCTGTGGAGACCGAGTGCTTCGACTCCTTCGTTATTTTGCAGGGCTAGCAGGTCTTTCAGGAGGATCTGACCTTCGTTGTTGAGGAGTCGTACGACTTGACTCGCGGCTTTGTATGGGATGTCCTTGGCCTTTCTGAAGCCGCTGGTGAAGGGTGAGACGAGGAAGGTGCTGTCGATGGTAAAAGGCCCTTTGAAAATGTCGAAGCGCATCGCACCAGAGTTTGTGATGACGACTGACGGTCTCTTGTTGCCAGAGAATGTATCAGGTAGTACTTCCTTCTCCAGCCAAGTGAGAAGACTGTCATCAGAAGGGTAAGGTGCGCGATTCAGCCAATAGTCATGGGGTGCGCAACCGAATGCGTGGTCGAGGTTGAGCTTGCTGCGTGCGTGCGAGATAGTAGCAGAGACGTTCTTGCCGATGTCTGTTGCGAATGTCGAGTCATTAGTGCCAGAGTGGTGTTGGAGAGAATAGAGGTTGTTGTCGATGTAAAGTCTCTGATATTTCGGTGCCGATTTCTCCGGTAAGATGCTGTCTTTCTTTCCAGTACTCAATCCAGTCATTGACAAGAAGCCCAGCGTCTCCATGTACCGGCCACTCTCAATTCCCTGAGCCTTGCTCTCCCACTTCCTGTAGTCCCGGATATGGGTGTGTCCACCAAAGAAAACGATGGGGACGTCCCATTGCGCAGCTCGGATGGACTTGTAGATGATGTCGTACTCCTCGCTGTCCCTTACAGGCACATGGCCAGCGACGAGGAACAAGTCAATGTCCTTCGTTCGAATTGCGTCCTGGAACCATTGCTCCTTGACGGTGTCTTGTACGGGCTGTACAACAGTGTTGTTTGCATTTCCATGGAAGTTGAACAAGAACCCGAACGAGATGATGCGGATGCCCTGATTCTTTGTGGTGAATTTCCTGAACCTGGGTGCCAATGGCTCCAACTCTCCAGTCTTCGGATTCTGAATATCAAGGTTCGAAGCAATGTACGAATCTTTGAAGTTAGGGACTGTGTTGTAATACTCGTTATTGCTGGAGTTGCTTTTGTATAGTTCGTGATTGCCACTCGTGATTACATCGATGTCCTGGTGTTTGAATATATCAAAGGTGTATTTGCCTTTCGGGTTGCTGGCATCGTAAAGACCGTTGCCTTCGACACGATCTCCGGTGTCGATTAAAAGAAGGTCTGAGCCGTCTTCGTCGGCTCGCTTGTGCAAGTGGCGTGCGAAGCTAATGTAGTCACCCCAGTCTGCACTGTACTGCGGCTCTTGGAGGTGTCCTCCATGCCAGCCATGAGTGTCTTGATGGAAAGGCTCGCCATCAGCGCGTTATTCCTACTTCAAAAGATGGACCTAGACCTACCTGTTGTATGCAGGAAGTTCAATTGTCCCCAAGGCAACTCTCGTAGAGGCGCGCTGATGGGCGACGGGGCTGATGGCTGCTCGGTGTACGCGAGGTGTGACAGTGCCAGGAGTAATGAAACGCGTGAGAAGGACATGATGGGTGATATATCAACGATGGACGTCCTCTACAGCCGCCACACGTTGTTGATGTCGGAAGAGGCAGACGAGATGGTGGCTGGTGACCTTGATGTACATACAGTACCTAATGCATGAGGCATGCAAGGATGCCTGGCGGCTGACCGGCTACGTCAGACTGCCCTGAGCTCGAGAGAGCTTAAAGTTCGAGCAACGAAAATCACATGCCATTGGACAGACATCACGCAACACCACACCACCACCACCACCACCACCAACCCACACTTAGGTACTCGCCCCAAGATTTATCGGACGGATACCTCAGTTATACGGGAGCCAGCAAAACTACCACCATGTCCGACAGGCGGAGTCTTTCGCGCGGCCGCTCGCCAACCCCTCCCGCCGCAGACGACGACATGGCGCGCTCAGTGACACCTCGTGAAGCCTCCCAATCACGCTCTCGATCGCGCTCGCGCTCACGCAGCAGAGGACCCAACAATGGCACACGCGATAGTCGCAGTCGTAGCCGCAGTCGCAGTCGTAGTCGCAGTCGCAGCCGCTCGCGATCAGCACGCCCAACCAGCCCGGACCGCGCCCAACCACGCAGCGCCAAAATCGTCATTGAAAAGCTTACGAAAAACGTCAACGAAGGACACCTGCGCGAGATCTTCGGCAGCTACGGCGACATCGAGGACCTGGAAATGCCGATCAACAGGCAATTCTTGACGAACCGCGGGATAGCCTACGTGCTGTACTCCACGCCTGCGCACGCCGAGAGCGCGATCTCACACATGCACGAAGCGCAGATCGACGGCGCGACCATCAACGTTTCGATCGTGTTGCCTCGTAGGCGCTTCAGCCGCAGTCCTGCGCCCAGGAGGCCTCCGCCCAACCGTTTCGGAGAGCCGCACAGATATCGCGAGCCACCACCTTCGCGCCCTGGACCGGAGCGTGCGTTTGGTGGACGGGGGCGTGGAGGCAGAGGAGGTGGAGGCAGAGGCGGCGGGTTTATAGACGAGGACAGGAGTTATAGGCCACGCAGCTATTCGCCCGCCCGCAGTCCGCCACCGCGCAGACGCAGGAGCCCGAGCTACGACAGCAGGAGTCCCAGCAGGAGCCCACCGCCGAGGAGGAGAGAACGCGATGCCAGTCCCCCTCGACGGGGTGGTGGAGGCGGGGGAAGACGGAGCCCAAGCTACTCGAATGCCAGTAACAGGAGTGACAGCAGGGATCGCAGCCGCAGTAGAGACCGCGGTGGGCGCAGGCGGTGAGGATCCATGTTAAGAGCGACTGATAGCGAATTTTACACTATCTGACGCATCCTGTATCAATACTGTTCAAAGGCGAGGCGTTGAAATTGGCATCTATCAAGAAACAGGGAAGGATTCACTTTTAAGATTTGCACCATCTCCGCGGTACGACACGATTAAACAGACTTGAAGCCTTGACGTATCACCTGAAAGTACACACCAACTTCGTGGTAGATTGTTTCGACTTCATATGCACATCAATAATGCTTTGCGTTGCACTCAACACGGACAAGACGAGCCATCGTTGCCCATCCACCTGTGCCTGCGCTCGCCCCTCCATCCTTCATGCCGCTTTTCTCTTGATCCCTCAGGTCAACGTTATCGCTTATCCATCCGCTGTCCCACTTTCATTATGACCAAGAATTCAAAGCCCGCTCTAGCGTTCCTTCGTTGGAATCTCCATGCACTGTCCACTTCGCCTCCCCGATGCGCCGTTCGCTTAGTATCCGACCTTGATGAGGTAGTCGCCGAGCTGCTCGACGGTGTTGGCGGCCGGTCCAGGCTGAACGGTCTCGGGGAAGTGAGCGACGAGGATGGCGAGGGTGGTCTTGACGATGACAACACCTTCCTTGCCCTGTGAGGGAAAAAATCCCGCCCGTCAGTAATCGCATTCCAAACCTTCAACAGTGTGTTTTCCGGAGTTCGCCATCTGTCCCTCCGCCCGGTGTTGCTAGCTTTTGCGACTCACCTTCTTGCCGTAAAGACTCCTCTCGTCCGCCTTGATCACAACGTAGCGCTCCTTGCCGATGTAGAGGCCGGTGCTCTGGCACTGCTTGACGTCGCCCTTGTCGTTGTATGCGGCAACAACCGCCTGCATCTCCGTGGGCTCAACGGTGAAGCCCGGGCTTGTGGCCCAGACGCTGTCGCCAGCGCTGCTGAAGATGGCGGCCTTGTCGATGTTGCCGGTGCCGACGAGGCTGTTGGGGAGGCTGTGTTAGTATCGCGGTCTTCGGTGGATCGGAGTGCGTGAGAGTGGAATGGTACCTCTGGTCAACGTATGCTGTGAGCCATGATTGTTAGCCACTCTTGTTGATTTGCTCATGATGTTGGGAGATGACTGGGCGGGAGATGGTTACCTTGCCAAGACATGATGGATGTGATGTGATGTGAAGTGTGTGAGTGTGGGAGTTGTATGCGCTGCGAGCGTGTGAAGGTTTAGTTTTGTCGAGGTGGTTTGCAGGTTTGGAAGATGCGGTGTGGAAAGTGTAGGTATGTGGTCAGTGGTTGAATTATAAGTCCCATTTGAAGTCCCTCCTCCACCCTGACGCCGCCGCCGTCTCCGTTTCAGCGCGCGGGACAAACTTGTGCCCCGCCTATTCTAAAAGTTAAGGCTTCAGAGCCGTTTTGTTACGCCTTCCCTGCAACTCTGAAGATCTGTCACGTGTTTGTGCGATTTAAAGTATGAACCATGGCGTTTGCTGTCTAAGAAAATAGATATCTTGTCTCGGAATGAAGCTATCGCACTGCATGAAGATTTAGGGTCAATTCAATAGTCACAATCCCTCTGATAGAGACGTTTTGTCATGCCGACGTAAATCGAGCTTAGGCTGTTGCAATGCAGGGTGTTCCTTGCTGGTCGCCAGAGATACCCTCAGGTAGGCAAAGTGTCTGTTAAGGATTCATAATCTCGTAATCTACATATACATGTATGTACACCCGCTCTCGAGCATGACTCTCTATTGTCTTGGTTGCACCGTAGGCACTTTACCTATGCATCAATCTCCTCAACATTTCTTGTACGAAAGCCATCACCTGTTTTAGCCTCTTCACTTGCCAACACTTTGCTCCTTCTTGTGCTGTTCTTTCAATCTCTTCTCAATCTTCATGAATTCGCGAATCCCAACTGGCACACCTTCGAACAAGTCCTTCCCTTCGTCAGAGTCCGTACCCTCCCAATTCGTCTCAGATCCTCCTCCGTCGTCGTCCATACTCGTCATAACATGGCTGGGCGTGCCGCCTTCCTGCGAGGTCCCACTTGCAGCCTTTTCCTTCGCACGCTGTGCTTTGATCTTTTCTCTCGCTTCCGCGCTCGCTGCTGCCCAGTCTTCCAGCTCGTCGCGGTAGCGGTCCCAGACGCAATTGACGCAGCCGGACATGCAACAGTTGTCTGGCTCTTCAGGTCGGGGAGGTACCAGTACACCAGCTACGACTGTAGATAACTTCTTCAGCTCGGCGTCACGCTCTGCTTGGCGTGTTTCGGCGTCTGTGGGCTTTCCGAACAGCATTTGCGCCTTCAGCGCTGCCTCTTCCGGTCCAGTCCTTGGGCGCTCGTTTGGAGGTGGCGTCGGGGGTGGCGGGATCGTTTCGGTGACGGATTGTATGGGGTTCAAAGGCGCATTTAGAGGGTCTTCGGCGTATTCATCGATTGGGTTGACTTTCGCGACTTTGCGCGTGCTACTAAACGCTGCGCGAGATGCATGTTGGAGCGGTCTGCTTTGCGCTCGTCTGAGCGTGAAGAGGGCTAGAGATGCGCATTGTGATCGCATTCTCTGGAGGTGGACGACAAGGGGTTTTGTAGTATGGAGAACGCATGAAGAAGATCATTCGCAGCATTAGACGGAAGGAACCTTGAGTTTCACTTACAGTCGAGTTGACGTCATTGCTTGGATTTCGGCAAAACGTCAACATTGAAAGATTCAATGTTCTCGGCGTCGGAGCTGAGAAGGACAAACATTCGCAACGCGCTCCCCGTTCATCAACCGGGTTATCGACTCGAGACGTTGACGGCAAACTCTCACTTCTGGGAATCGCAGTCGGATCTACAACAAGCCTTCCTCGAAAAGAGACGCCGCTGTAGATGAACTACCAATACTAAAGACGCCTATCACCCATCTCGAAGCACCTAGACCTTACTATCTTGGGATCTTGAGTTATTTTTAATCCTACAGTACCACTGGGAGCACTGTGTACCTTGAATCTCGTCAGCCACCTGGAAGCTCGTAGCTGGGAGGCGCTCCCATCTCCTCCCACGCGAATCGCTCATCCGGCCTATCCATAGGAATGCATCGTCTCATGGCATATGCTTCTGCCGTCTCTGCTGAAGATACCGTGCTATCTCGCCGATCATTCGCATGCTCGTGTACAACAAGCACTGGCACCTTCAACCGCATGGTTGAGAAAGAACCGATCGTGAGGATTCGTGTCGACAGTCTCAGGTCAACGCTGTAGGTCCGGCTGATCAGACAAGAGTGAAATGTCGGTACCAGTGCACACCCAACGGCAGCGGTAAGCGGTGCCACTATCTCTGCCGAATAGTGTGAACCTAAACCTGGACACTCCGGAGGTCTACGACAAGGCAGAGCCTCGTACGAAGGGCACTTTTCGCCAGACTCAGTACCAGCCGCCGAAATTTTCGTCCAGCTTAGATTTCCGACGGCTTGCGATGAGAGTATGATGGAAGGTGCTATATGTCTGTCCAGTTCTGGACCTAGCCATGGGTCCGTCGAAGGAAGCTGAACCAGAGGATTGACGGCTGAAATTGTCTCCGTGCGGAAAACTCCACTCAAGTCAATCTGTTTTGGAGGCTCTGCACCATCGAAGGCTGGAACGAAAACGAGCTCCAACTTGACGTGGCCAGACAGATCACTGTGCCACATGCCAAAATGGAGCTTCCGGGCGCGGAATGTCGATGCTTGTATCGACGAAACGGCCAGGTTACCGAATCGCTTGGCCCAAAGCGTTCTCAAGGGTACACATTCCCCAACGCGATCGATGTGAGTTGATACCTCTGGGAGTAGCATGGAATCTGCATCCGATGGCAGGAATAGGATGCGTTTCGAATCGCACGCGAGCACATCCATCTTGCTTTGCCCAGCAGGCCCATCCACCTTGAAAACTCGTGCGACAATGCGATATTTGACCGACACTCTTCGTGGAGCATAGTCGCTCGCTCCGTCGGCTTGCTGATCTCCTAGGGATGGAGGCAACAATGTATGGAGCTTATGGACTTCGGGTGACTCTACGACATGACGGCATGTAGCAGGTAACATGCGATCTGGGATTGCAAATTCGAATGGGAAGGTGTAGTGGTGACCGGATCGGAAGACTTTGTCCTCGGGGGAGCAGTGTGCCAGATCCGGCTGGGTGAGCTCAAGGAATCGATGTGCCGTTGTGACAGTTCTTGCATTTGGAGCGTGAGGAACAACTCGCCGTCCGTAGGTCCTGCTAATGCCGTGTAGTTTGATTTCGAGCTTGTCGAACGGAGCATCGATCATCGGCTTGACCGTGAGTCTGCCGATCATTCGTTCCCGCGTTGTGAACGTCTGCGGACCGTCGACTTCTATGTTGAGTGCTAACCTCGCAGCGGGTCTCGGTGTATCCTTAAGCCAGGAAAACATTTTGAAGCATGCACAAGCAACAAGGAAACGAAACTCGAAGACATGCTCCAGTGAGAGTAAACATTTCAATATGTGTGATATGCATGCGAACACTAGCTCAAGCAACATTCCTGCCAAATTCGGAAATATTGCAGGTGCAGATCCGTCTCCAGGTCATGCTAAAGTTTATTGACATACGCAGCTTAGTAACCCAGGGGAGTGTCAACAACCTTCGTTTGTCAAGATAGACCATATGGCAGCAAGATACGAACCAACTTTTTGACATAAATTAGAGCAGCCTACAGCGGTATCAGCAGCTCTAGCACATCAAAAATGTGCTAATGCCAGTGAAATTATCTATTCAACAAACCTTGGCGTGTATACTCGACGCTCGGAAACCGCGGACAGCGAGTCACGCAACTTCGAGCTGCCTCGTCTTAGCGAGCCTTCACCACCTGGCAATACACATCACGTAATGGTGGGATTTTCTCCATGGCTACAAACGCCTACAGCGTGTCCAAAAGAACTAAAACCTCATGCCGTCAATGCAGAGTCAAGCGAGTAAGTTGATGAGAAACTGCGAAATCACCATTAGTGTCGCAACTGACCATTACAGCTCAAGTGCGACGAAGCCGTTCCCGCCTGTACTAATTGCTCACGAAGGGGATTGCAATGTCCTGGCTACGGGAAGTACATCCGCTGGTCCACCAAGCATGAGCGCTTTGGATCTTCTGCAGTAACAGCGCAAGCAACACCTACCACCGGGTCAACAACCAAACAGCCTCTACAAAGGTCATCAAATCTTGCTCTGCCTACTCGAGCCCCGGAGATACAATCACAGCTTCTTGCTGAAATCCCTACTTGGTGCACAGATCCGAGCTTGTTGGGTGATCATGTATGGGATCCAGCTCATCTGGCCGCTCCGCCACTGCCAGATACCACAGCGCCTTGCTTCGATCCAGCGATGTTCTATACTCCAACACATCTGCCTACAGTGATGATCGAGTTCTGGTTCAGCGATGTATGCCCGATGTGGTGCATCTTCGACTCAGACGCCAATTACAACCGTCGCTTCGCCTCCAAAACCTGGGCATCATCAGAGCTTGTCTTCTTCGCCATGCAGAGCATGTCAGCTGCATGTATGCTAGACACGCTCCCCACCCTCACACCTGTCTTGTCTGCACTCACCACAAAGGCCATGGCGACAATACAGAGTCACTTATCGTCTTTCCGGGAGACACCACGGACCACCACCCTCAGATTCCCCGCCGAATTGCTATTTGCGATATTCGCGATGGGCACTTCCTTGCACTGGAAATTCGGCTACGAGCTGGGAGGCGAGCTGATCAAGGATGCCCAGCATCTCATTGGATACTACAAAGGAAAGCTGCCGGCCATGAGCATATCCGACCGGGAGCATTTTGCTTACTTCCAGAAGGCATTGATCTGCTGGGAAGGTTTACTGTGTGCAGCAGATCGCGACTTTGTCCCAGCTCCACTCGTCACCAGAAGAAATGCGCACATCGCGAGGATTAGGGCTGATCTGAACGAGGTCATGCCACAGGAACTACAGTTTGGACCGCCAGGCCTGCCACTGAGCGATCTCGAGCTACATCCGTGGTGCGGAGTATCCAGCGAGGTTCTCCAGAAGTTCGGACAAGTGATGTCGCTCTGCCATCTGGCAAGACGTCGGCGGGAGAACATTGCGCAGGACATCGAGCTCGAATTGCGTTGCGACATCGAAATTGCGCGTGAACTCGCCTCAGAGCTGGCCATGATGGACTTCAATGTGAATTCGCATTGGATATACGCTCCAACGAACGATAGCGATACACCAATTACCCATTTGCTAGACATTGCCGAGACGTATCGGCAAGCGTGCTTTCTCCAGTTATGCCTCACTTTTGATGAGGTATCCGTTGATGCCAGTGTCTATCCCGGTCTCGGTCTTCTCGGTGGCCAGATCCCGATCACTCGTATCCAGGGACTGATAGGGCTGTCGATTCGTCTCGTGGAACAGCTGAGAAAAATACCTCCCGAATCAGGCTCGCGTTGCATGCAGCCAGTACTGTATCTCTGCGTCGCTTGTGGCCTACAGATCGACTCACCTCCGCGATTCGATTGCCAGACTAGCGAAGGCGGATCTAAGCTGGGACCCAACATGGACACCACATTCACACTCTCCACCCTCAAAATCGCTCAAGCAAGATCCTTCGTAAAGAAGAGGTTGGGGATGTTACAACAGCTGCTGCCACCAAGTTACACAGAGACGGCTCTCAAGCTCGCCGAGGCCATATGGGCAGAGTACGACTGTACTGAGGGCGGAGGGAGCCCGCTTTATTGGTTCGATGTCATGGTGCGAGAGAGACTGCAAACGTTTTTTGGTTGAACGCCGTGCACTTCAGTGCCTTACACTACCACCGAGAGCGTGGGTCTATCCCGCGAAGTTGATGGTCAGCGTATCGGACAAGGCTTGTAGGTCGAAAGTGTGGCAATGCTTACCTATCCCTCATCCCCTGTCGCCCCGGGACTCACCGCTGAGTACGATCAGTCCTTGGTCATGCTCGTGACATTTGTATTTAATCTAAGCACACCGAACGCTTGTGATGTCTTCTTTCTTCCTTCTTCCTCCTCACACACCCAAAGCCGCCTCTTTTGTCGGCACACCGACACGCAGCCACGCAGCCACATAGACGACTGTGCAAGATACGGTGAGCATTTACATGCTCGATCAGCACACGGATTTGGCCCTTATTTCTAACGCTCGCCAGATTCTGCCAATTCCTGCAACCGAATCAGGCCGATGTCTCCATGCAATGTGAACCCAACGGGCATACCGATCGCACCGCCTCCCTCGATAGCCATCACGCTCGCCATTAATCCTCCCAACTTCACGCTAGGCTCGGATGTCGAGCTGTCCGTCACGGCAGTCTCTAAAGCTCCTTATCCAGTCACCGTTGATACCTGGTGGACCATCCTCAACCCAAAGATCCAGCAGGGCCTTGGGAGTCTGGTAGGTGTCGATAAAGATACACACGAGGAGTTGATGCTGCATTCGGCCCATTTTCATATGGCTCCCGCTTTCTTGGATGATCACACGTTGGGTGGGAGCCACGACGAATACTTCGTCACTCTCGAGCCTGGGCAACCTCGCGTCTTCAACACCTCATTCATTGCGGCGTACGGGAGCGAAGACTACCCACCGGACGTCATGCCTAGTCTTCGGTACCTCATTGACCTACGAGAGAGTGAAGAAATCAACTGGTGGAAGAAAGGAAGGAAGGAAGACGTCCTAGATCTCCCCGGGCAGAATAGAGAAGCGGGTCGCGCAGATGGCAAGCCTATCGCACTGAAGCTTGATGTACCCGTCGAATTTGCAGTTTTGCCTCCAGCTCTGGAGTAAGCCTTCTTACAGTACTAGGCTCAGGCGCGACTTACGAAATGGGAACTGAAAGCGGGACTCGAGAAGCAGCTTCCTCTCAGAATACGGTTGTTACCCGGCAACAATCGGGGGCTGTTACTGTACTTATGAAGATTTGATGAAGTATACAGGACGTGTGTTGAAACCACACCACCAAGGCCAATCGTTATACACATACCATCAGCATCCCATTCAGCATTCAACTCACAGACCGCTGAGATGCATTTCCTCGAGTACATCATCGCCATAGCTGTCCTCACCGTCGGTGCTATAAGCACACCCCTAGATTCCTCTCCCGTCCGCCTGCTGGAGAACGCAGCCATGCCAAAAATCGGAGTTCGCCAATAGACCGAGCAACAAACAATGCGAATTTCGGGTGCGATTCGCGAATCTTTTCTTTTGGCCAGCTACGTAGTCGACGATAAGTTTGGCAAACTTGTCGACCAAATTCTCCCCAAGTACTTCGACCCGTCGGATCGCTCTGCGGTCATCGGTAAGCTAACTTGAGCCTGTAGGTGCTGATATGAGTACCATGAACTGATGAATCCTTCTAGGCTCCTTCAAGGGAATCCTGCAGAATCCCGTCCTCGGAAACATCACCGTCGTTGCCGATCGTCCATTAGCACTGGCGTTAAGAAATGCGGATAGCTATAGATGGTTCGCGCTGGAGGTTTACTGGAGCGCTGTCTGTCGGTGGAAATATCTGGATCCGATTAAGCCTGATGGTACCACCTAGATAATCCCCATCGAACCTAAGAGACCCCTCCTACCTACACCTGATACGTGCATTTCGCCGGTCCACAGATCCTATATTTTAAGCATCGCAGTCCTTGAAACTACCGATCTTGAACAGCTGCCTCGCATTGCCCCTACCAATTTCCTCCTGAGTCTCCTTCGGAAGATCGACAGCATCATACCAGGAACAAGCGTCCTCGAACGATTCGAAAGGGTAGTCAATACTGAACAGAATTCTGGAGGCCCCGATCTCCTCAATGCAGTACTTGAGCGTCGGTGTCGAGAAGTGGCCGCTCGTGGTGATCCAGATGTTCTCTGCAAAATACTCTCTGATGGTCTTCTTGCACGTCTCCTTGAGGCCGAGTGGTTTCTTGACATCCTCGAACCAGTGATTGATTCTCCAGAGGTCGAAGGGGATGTGCTCGCCCAGGTGGCCGATGACGATCTTGAGCTTGGGGAAGCGGTCGAAGAGGCCGTTGGTTACCATTCCGAGGAGGTGTAGACTGACGCCTTGGGCGAAACTGAGGGGAGGGCCGATCAGCCATTTACGGTCTGCCCAGAGCTTGTCGTGGATGCTTCCGGTGGGGTTTCTTGGGTGGAGGTAGAACGGTACGTCAAGTTCCTGGACTGTGGACCAGAAGACGTCCCAGTCTGCACCGTCGTAGAAGATCATGTCTTCGCCGTCAGGTCCGGCTCGTTGAGTGTCGTTGACGAGCGCGCCCAGGAATCCGAGCTTGGTCACACATCGTCTGAGTTCGTCTGCTGCCTCTTTGGGGTCGTGCATTGACAATGTGCTGGACAGTATTGAGTCAGCAAGATTGCTAGTAATTCTGCAGTGACAAGATCAACATACGCGAAACCTCCAAATCGATCCGGGTAATCCTTAATGGATCCAGCAAGATAGTCATTAATCTCCACCGCCAGGGCTCCAGCTTCTTTAGCATCCCACACATCCTGCACTCCAGGCGCTGTGTATGAAAGGATAGTGTAGCCGACTCCGTGCTTGTCCATCTTCTCGATCCGGAGTTTTTGGATGTCGTTCATTTCCTGTGCATGTTTGTCTGGGTTGACGGCGAAGAGACCGGCCCACCAGCGAGTCCTTTCTGCAAATCGTGGGAGAGCGAACGCTTCCTCGAAAGCGACTTTGCCTTTCATGGTGGCTGTGGTTTAGTGGTGGTTTGATGGTGTTCTGGTGTTGGTATGTCGGTCCCGAGATAATTTTTAGGATTGTGAAGATACAACTGAATACTTGATTTTCTTTTGGTTCTTGATTCACACTCATGTAGATGCTGTTGTATATACATACAAGCCGGCACGCGGCGGCATGTCCGATGTGTTGCTGGCGGGTGCGGTACCCGATCAGCACTTGTGGAAGCGGCTGTAGCACCACCCCTCGGTGCACGCCTTATACAGCTCGTTTGAGAGGGGAAAGATGGGGAGACTGGGGTAGGTATATGGGGAAGATTGACATGGTTGTGCCAGCTCTCGAGTCAGATACACTACCACGCCGTTCTCTCGATGGCGCAGCATGCATTGGGCTGGACACTCCATCACCAAGCTTGGTGAAAACATCGTGTTGAGCCTTTGAGAGAGAAATTCACAACAAAAGCTTGCTTCAATGCACTCATGTAAATGCGATCTTGCACATTCTCACTCGGAAGAAGAAAACGCGAACTCGGCATCATGCCTCGTTCACGACAGTTCTCTCCCTCAGAGAACACATGGCCAACCCACCCCTAATCCCACGAACCGAGCGAGGGATTTCCCCATTCGCGCAAGATATCACCAAACTCGAAATTGTTGTCTTGCCAGTCAGACAAGAACTCGGAAATGCCATTGAAAGCCACCGCATCCGCATCCAAAGGCTCACCACCGAAGTTTTCCGTCGGCATGGACACTTGTCTCTCGCCCTGGGACGTGCCCGCAGACATTTCCTGTCCGCCAGGTGTGATATTGATGAACTTTCGAACTGCTTTCCCACTGCGTGAGGTCGACTTTCGAATTCTTTGGTTGTTGATCACCTCCTCTAAATTTCCGAGTATGTCGTTGTAATGGACCGCCTGCGGTGATCGTGTGCCGAGCTTCTGCAAGATGTTGCGGACAGATCTGAAGGCCGAATCGATTTCGGCAACGGCTGCACTTGTTGCAAACATCTCAAATCCGAGGATGAGGCCAGCCGCAAAGAGCCAAGCCCTGGAGTTTTTTAGCAGTCCACTCACCATTTGCCTCTGCTAGGCTTCTGGGGTAATCTTTAGTTTGACTTACTTCAGCAAGGGCATGCTCTCCTTGAAGAGACCGGCTTGGAGCACTTCCGCGCACGTCTCTGCCATATATCTCGCCGCTGTGACGCACTTCTCTGCCAAGTCTGCGACCTCCGGCCCATCTTCAAAACTCGGGTTGCTTTCAATGCTATCGTTTGTCGAAGTTCCTGGAGCCAGACGGCGTCGTAGTTGTTGTATTAGAAAGGGTCTGCATATCAGGGTAACCGCAAAATGGTAGAAACAGCTGACATGTAGAGAACCAATCACTTGAGCCCAGGCTTCCGGATCGATATTCGAAGGTTTGTCGTTCAAGCTCAGACTTTCGTCGAGATTCTCAAGCCATGTATCGATCTTCTCCATGTAGAGTTGAGCGGCTTCTATCGTGACAGTCTCTCCTTGGTAAAAGTTGCTCATTACGTCGTTGATCAACCATGATAACTGGTAATTTGCTTGGAGAGCCGGATCCGAGGTGTTGCGCTGCCTTGCATGCATCATTTGCTCAAAATTCGCATGTCCCGGATGTACTAGAAGCGATGCTGGTTCTCGCCCGAGTATCGAAGTTACGACGAACTCCAGAGTGACCAAACTCTTCCAGATCCGCTCACTGAGAAACTGGTCAATACATGTAATCTTCAGTCGCGTAGAGATTGCAAGAGCCAAGCACTTACTGTTGCTCCACGCTGTTTGCTGGGAGTGACTCGTAAAGTTTGGCATTGTGCAGACCCAATGCATGCGCAGCACGAGCGGCCACACCCAGATACATGAAAGCCGCATTTCGCCGACATGCGCCTAACATGTAGTATGCCAACAACAGAAATGTCTGGATGCCCTGCAAGCTTGGACTTTCGAGAAGTATAGAAGAGGCAATACTCTGAGCAACGGCCAGGCACTCCTGTTCGATCTGGACCTGCGTGTCGCTTGACGGCGCACACTGTGCACCAATGGCAAGTATCATGTTCTGGTTAGCAAAACGAGCAGATGCTTTCTCCGTCCGGTCGTTAGGATACCATCGGAGTGTGGCGTCAAATTCATCGTTAGAAAATGGATCGATCAAGCCTCTTGTCTTTGGCAACCCACAGTCAGCTAGGCGATAATAGGGCTGACTGGCTGCGTCACTTACAGTAATGCGAAAATCGCACCCATACTGCACCTTAGTCGAGGCATCAAGCGTTCCATCAGGCCCAAGATTGCACTGCGAAGGTTGTGCAACCTCAAGCATGACTTTCACACTCGGGTCTTGTTCGAAGCGCGAGTTGCCCGACGTGGATGACGATACAGCATCTCGGATGAATTGCAGAAAAGCCAACGAGGCCGACGAACCTATATAGACTGTAACCTCACAAGGTGAGCAAAAATGGATTGAGCTCTGATTCCGAGGGTTTGCTAACCTCTTTCGCCATGTCCGTCGCGAAGCAATCTAGGATGTAGCTGGTGACGGATCTCGGGAGAAGATGGGACTGTCTCATGCGTTGGAATTGATGGCGTATGCACAACTTCTTGCTGTTGCTGATGACCGCCATTTGAAGACCGATGTGGAGTTGCCAAAGAGCCGATAAGATGTGAAGGCGATACGCTTTGACCGGCGGCAACAACCACGTCGGGTGGTGTTATTGGGTTGGTCGGACGCGACTGAGGAGCCTCATGATTTGAAGCCTCGTCGTACACACATTGGCCGCGTATTCCTCTTCTCAAGCAATTGGAACAAGGCCAGTGTGCATTGCAGCGTTTCTTTGACGTCTTACAAGGCTGACAAGCCCTCGCTGCTCTCAGCCGATTTGCAGGATCTACTTTCCGCCTGCCCATTGTCGCAGTGAGGTCAGCCGACGCGTTTTGCGGAAGTAGGACATGGAGTGTCGGGCTGCAGTCGAGAGGCGGCAAAGAGCTCGCATATGAGCAGGCATGGCCGGTTATCTTCGCTCCATCTGACCTGCTGATAGCTAGTCGTTAGTTCAGAGGCAGAGCGGGGTTGAGCATACGAAACCTCCGATGGAAAGGAGTTGATAGGCGGACGAGATAACACGTACCGGTTCCGACATCAAAACGGTGCCGTAGCCGAAGGGTTAGGGTTGGGGTGGTTCTTCGATCTGTCGACGACATCCAAACGATCAACACGGAATGCTGACATCTCATGAGACCCGGGATAGGCATGCAAAAGGGATGCTTGCTAGCTTTCATCTGGTTACAAGCGTATTGCTCTCAAACGAGGTTTTTTTGTGCGATTTTAGTACAAGTCTCGGCTTCACACGAACGTCGGCACCAGATGGGCTGTATCTGTTAGCCATCAAGGTCATCTTCGAAGGTAGGTATTTCCTGAAACCTCAGCTCTACGTACGACGAACGACACCAAGGATGCCATTACTATGACCTATGCAAATATCGACTCTCTCCTCTCTGCGGACACCATGGATATACCTTTAGGCATAGAGCGGTATCCAGCTGGAGTACCAATAAGATGCTCGATCATGAAGGTGAGTCGCAAATCTCCTCTCCTCTCCTCTCTCCTGGCTTCATGCCCATACCATCATGTTTAGAGCTACGAGTCTCACCCGTATTTCGACAATCTGTCACTCAGACGTCTCAACATTCACGTCGACGTCCAATTACCGCGTCTCCGTACGTACACCAGTTCACAGGCGACTTCTGCACCATGTACGGTTCGATCAAGCCAACAATATCTGATCACAGCCAGGAGGCGTAAACAGCCATCGAAAGAGGGCTCTGCTGTTGGCCTAATGCTCGACCACGAGTGTCCGCGGTCACATCGAAGGAGCCGTTGACATGGATGAGGCGAGCTGCCTGCACACCAGAAGGGTCTCAAGACAGAAGCCGCATCAACCAGTACCCATGATAATGGGCACGCGTAACAGTCTCTCCGTCGTCAGCGGGGATCTGTTGCAGGAAGTCCAAGGCCGGGACACAAGCTGACGATGTCAGGGGATGTACTCGTGCGCGTCCAACGTGTGCCATGTCGAAGGACATATTGGCTCGATCTGTCGATGGATGAGCGGTATGAGTACATGTCGACTCATGAGCTTGACGCGAAAAGAAAGATCTTGACCGTCAACATGAGAACGTAAGTGTTGACGTGGAAGGAAAGTAGTGAGCAAAAGAGCAGCTGTCGCGAAAAGCAGTATCACAAGCCACACCGCCAATAACAGAAGATGTTCGTCAGCATGGAGACCATGAATGAAACGGACAAACATAACTTGCCAATCACAAGCGGCGGTATATCTGCTTACCAGCCTGTGCTCGAGGAGTTTTGTTAGTTTGCTGCCGCATGGTTCGAGAAAGCTGTCGGCCACGAGCGAGCGCCACAAAGTGGAGTCGCCACCGACCAATCACAAGCCATGTGATTACCCAACTATCACGAGCATG
>Ga0265797_10002823_pt1 | contig 28662 bp, 26 predicted proteins | sample P2T30metagenome_FD_192433 | JGI IMG/M metagenome (GOLD analysis project Ga0265797, IMG submission 192433) | Plant litter microbial communities from East Loma Ridge, Irvine, California - P2 T30 | ecosystem: Environmental > Terrestrial > Plant litter > Unclassified | place: USA: California...
AGAAAAGAAAGAAAAGTAAACCGAAAACCAAATCATCGCTATCGTGAATCCAGGTCGCTCGGCCGTCTCCTAGCATGGCCAAGGCAGACCAGTGCATCGCCTCCCTTTCCCAACCGTGGCGAACACGTGTCAAAGACGTTCGTTGCCCAAACCCAAGATGAACTCCCAGCTGCGCAAAACCAGCATGCCGTGTGTGTGTGTGTGTGTGTATCTTCCTACGCCGTGTAGAGCCCCCAGGATGCAACGCCGTGCTCCGAGGTCCAGAGATGTGAAAGGGGGAAAAAAAAGTAGGTAAAATGCAAAAGAAAAAGAGGAAGAAAGAGGAAAACAGGTCGAGAAAAGGGAAGCAGTCTGCGGCATCTGTGTGTCCGGTTTGCTTCCGCGCAGTAGCTTGATGGGCGTGAAAGCGCGATGGAAGAGATAAGATCAAAGGGCGATCTTGCCTTGGAGTACGGGCGCGGTGGACGGGCTTTCGCATCATATCCATGCCGCGCTGACCAGCTCCCAGCACCCCACTTCATTCTTGCCCTCGAGCAAGCCGCTCTTGGTCTGCCCGTACCAGTAGTGTACTTTGCTGTCGGTGGTGAGCTGAGACGAGGGGCCGGGTGTTTTGGTGGGCCGAGAAGGTGGTGAAGCTGATGTGGTGTTGTTGCCCTCGATGGTAGACTTGGCGGGTTGAGGGTTGTTTTCAAATTCAGGTGTAAGATGAGTGCTGGAAATGGTCTCGAGAGTTGCATTGGTGCCATTGACAGGGATTGTGTCGTCCTGGACGAGCATTGGAGCGTCGGTAGCCATCTGAGGCTGGTTTGTCTCGCACGCAGAGTAGTGATCGTTGTACATGTTGTCGACTTCTGAGTCCAGCGGCAACGGTGTCTGCTGTGCCAGCACGAGCAAGTCGTCGCCCTCACTCCATTCACCAGCCTCATCTTCCTCGCTCTCATCCGAATAGCTCCAATCTTGGTCGAATTCGTGTAGGTCACATTCGACTTCCACACCATGCGCGGCTGCATCCTCTGTAACTTCTTCGGCCAGACTCCCAGTCCCTGGCGTACATGCGGAGTCCCAACCGCCCCACGTCGTCTCATAGACAGTGACCAAGCCGTCAGAAACCAGCACGCTCTCCCAAGCCTCGAGCCCAACAACGTCTTCAGGCTTCACCTCCCGACTGAGCAAGCTCCTCGTACGACGTGTCACGGACCGCGATTGACTAGGTCTACGGCCGTACACGGGTGGAGGAACTGGGCGCCAGTTGGTAGTAGGGATGTTGCGAGTGGCTTCAGTGAGGCGCTCGTTCAGAGAGGTTTGCTGGTCTTCCGATATGTCTTGGTCGCGGGTGAAGCCAAGCTCGCGGTAGACCTTGTCTTCTTCGTCTTCGCGGTAGCATTTACCGCACTTGTGAGACGCATGTGTGTGAACCGACGCGTATTTGAGGCACGCGGACACGCTCGAGTCGGGACCGTATTTGATCATGCCGCGGCAAGAGCTCCAGGTGTGCTCAAGGCGGTGGCCGCAAGTGTAGTAAGTGCGAGAGATCTTGCACATGGTTGCGGTTGCGGTTGCAGTGTGCTTGAGTGCGATGTTTGGGATCTTGTGGGTCAGCTTTCGGCGGGTACTCGGTGGTTGTGTCGGAGTGGTGTTGAGTGGCGTTCAGTCGTGTGGTGAAGTGCACAATGCAGTATGCCGTGAGTGAGGTGGTTCAGTGTCTTCCGAGAGTCTCGTGCCTGACGAGCGCGAGGATGTGAGTCTGCTGTGCTGTTGCCTGTGACGAGGCGGTGGTTTGCTTGCAATTGATCCTGCTGCTCCAGGCAGAAGGACCATGTGATAGAACAGATGACGAGAAAGGATGAGCTTGTGATGAAGATGATTGCTGTGAGTTTCGGCTGGTCGAGGAAAGAATGAGTCGACGTCGAGAGGTGATGTCGTTCTTGCTCGAGTTTAGGCTTACCTTTGACAATAGGAAGTTTCTTATTGTCGGTGTGCACAATACCAACGACTTTGCCAAGCACCAAGTGAGGTTCGCCTCGCTTCAGTCGAGTGAAGCGTGAACGACAAATGAGAAATATCTACCTACCAACACTGTACCTACTGATCAAGCAACACGTGCTCTTCTCCCAAGTTCTTTGTATCTCTGTTCACTGCGGCTCTCTTTTGTTCCGGAAGGCTTTCCACGACACTCAATGATGGGCGAGGCTGGCCATATACATGCATGTTCTCGAAACTCGGATAGGTCGAGTGAACCTCAAACCAGCACCCTCACTTGGTCTTTAGATTCACCCAGGTGGTGGTGGCAGATGCTCGCTCGCACACGTTTCCGATTTCGGTACGAGTAGGTAGCCTGTTTTGGGTCGCGCTCGAGGCGTCTAGGTGACTAGAGAGATGGGAATCTGTTGACACGACGTCAGTATGAGACATGTTCAGACGGGATCTCAGCCACTCCGTGCAGTCTCGTATGAAACAGTTGAGAAGACTCAGAAGAGACATGATGATACTAGGTGTAAGGCGGCTGGCATCGGGCCTACTATTACGACAGACAACGCTTCGTATCCGGATCCTTCTGTGGTCCATCACGATGTGCATTCCTGGAGGCATACGTCGGTGGCTGCACACCTTCCCAGGCACAAGAAGACGAGCTGCCACATCGCCTCCCCTTGCCTCCCCCGACCCAAGTGCGCAAGCTTGGACTGCCAGAAGGACCTGCGTGGCGGACGTTGGACGCCAAACAGGACTATGCAAACCCCTGAGGAGTCGTGGAATCAAGGCAGCGGTCGCCAGTCATACGCAATTTGAACACATGAAGAGCGACGCTCAGCGATCATCAGGAAACCAACTGAAGGCCTGACCTTTTTGTATCAGGGCGCCAACAAATTACGGTTCCCGCCAGCTTCCCTGTCACTGTTGTCGCTAGCAGTGACTCCCCGAGTGCCCGAAGTCTCCTCGGCCGCAAAACGCAAAATCCCCAGAGGAAGGCAAGTCTCTTTCTCCCGAGCTCCGGGCGACGCGCTCTGCCACCTGCTACGTGCGGCCACGCATACCGGAGGAGTAGTTTACTGTAGCCGCAACGGCTGCGAGAACGTGCTGCTGGCCGGCGCAGAGACAAAGCGCCAAGACGGATGCGATGGAGAAAATGATTTTGCGCCTTACCGCGCACCTGCGTGGAGTGGAGTACGCAAGGTGCAAGGATACCTACCGTACATGGCTTGTGAAACGGGCATGCTGAGGTGCAGAGAAAAGCAGTTGGCATGCACAGAAGACGAAACCGATTAACGGCAAAGCGAACATCACAGTCTACAGAACTCTGCAACGCAACTCTCGACAGGGACTCCGGACGACAGTGGAACAACTAAATAAAAGGCTGTTTTGTTGCAGTAGTCTCCTCCCCGCAGCAAGATGCGGGAGAAGAGGCTTGAATCGCCTAAAAGATGATAATTGGTCTCGCCCACGGGCATGAAGCATGGGCGACACAAGCCGAGAAGGCAGGAAGACAGCCTATTGGACAGGCGTCACTCGGACTCCACCAACATAAAACGAGAAAAGGCGGGCTGGTCGTGTGCGAAGAGTCGCCGGCACCGAAGAAAGGGTCTGCGGCGTGGGCTTCCTTTCTTCCAATAGTAGAATTATTTGGTTCTCCTACCACTGCAACGCCGCAACCGCAAGACAACTACGGTACCGTGGGTAGGGATGGCGGCGGTATGTAGGTCTGCTCGTGCGCCGGCGGCTGTATACTAGTCGTCGTACTAAAGTGCCAGCATTGCATACTGTACATTATTTGGAGGAGGCGCCCAGAATCCAGGGGTAAATAGGTAGCAGAGCCCGACCGTCACAGCGCAGGGAATGTTATTCTTGTGATTGTTATATCGTGTCAGGCTGTGTAGCACTTGATTGTCAACCTTGCAAGTATCCATGCTGTCAGACGAATAACACCACTCTCTGACATGGAACCTGATACTGCCAACATTCAAGTGACCATGTTCAATGACACGTACCTACCCGCCGTCCCTGTGCAATATTACGCGTTGTCATCGCAGCGCCCGGTCGATCAGTCGTTGTGTCTCATCTCGCGCGCCCATCAGTGGTCCAATGAACATCCATCCAGCGACTGCAGTAGTAGACTGCACCTTGTGTAGTCAGTGGTACCCAGCCACGAGCCAATAGTCAATCAATACAGTACTGCAATTGTCCTCGTCCTCGTCTCCGGCGCGCACAAGACAAAGGTGACAACCGAAGCTGTTACAATTCACAACCCACAGGGCCACACGCAGTGACAGACAAGTCCACAAGCTACTACGCGCGATCGCCCGACCCACTTTCATCTATTCGCCCTGTCCTTGCGTTTGCTTGCCAGCGCCTGCCCTGCCCAGCACTTCTAGAGGCTTTTACGTTTGCTTGCCTGCCGTGGTGGTTACCGCTACCGCCTTGTGCAGTTGTGCTTTGTAGCCCTGCCCAGACCTCCAGACGCAGAAGAGAGCCTCCGAGAGAGAGAGTCCACCGAGAGACGCAACACAGCCGCCGCCGTGCCGTGCGCAGACTCCCGCCGACCGAAGTCTCGTCCTTGGTCCCTACAGTACCCAGACCCAGCAAGCAGCCCTCAGCCCTCCATACCGTCGACACTGCAATCCCCCTCCCCCCGGTGTGCGACTCTCGCCCATTCTGTCTGCCTGCAGGACCGAGCATCCGTCACCGTCACCATGCGGCAACGGAAGTTCTCCTTCGACCTCCCTCGCCTGGTATGTTGATGTCGCCGCCGCTGCTGTCCGCCCACCCTTCTCCGCCTGCTGACAATCCTCACAGAAGCTGGGAGCCTTCAAATACGAGAACCGACCATGGAACGACCACAATGCAGCAATGGCCATGGAGCCCGAGTCTCCCGGAGAGACGCCCAAATCCATCCGCCCTATACCCCACGACCTCGACATAATGTTGCGCGCCGCGTGCACCGGTGTCGTCCGCAACAACAAACCGTCACACGAATACCACAAAGGAGGCAAGGCGCAATTGGACTATGCCACGATCAGAAGAGGAGGCGGGAACAATCCAGCGCCGAGGAAGCCGGATCCAGCGCCAGCAGCATTGGCAAAATCGAATTCCAACGAGAATCGCTTCAGCGCTCCACCACGAGATTCCACATTGTCTACTAACATAGCAAGCCCGGACAAGTCACAGCGCGTATCGCACATCTCGGCGTCGACAGAGAACCCTCCACAAACCGGAGATGGCACCCAGGTGCAAGTGCAAAGGTCGCGTGCCCAGTCGCGTGCGGACCAGATCATGGCAGGCTCTCCTCCCAAGACACTTGCGCTGCAGAGGGAGAGGACGAATTCACAGCATTCGCGCTCTCAGTCAACGCCTCAGGGAACCTGGGCTTCCCCTGCACCGAATCTCGAATCTCTAAGACGACCCAAAGCGCCACCAAGGGCCCATTCCATGGAGACCGCAATCTCGCCGCAAACCAACTCGACAACCGAGAACACTCTCTCTGGCTCGGCCGCGAAGGCACCTGATGGAGACAAGGCGGCCGCATCATCCCAAGAAACGCCTGCCGATACTGAGACGAAGAAAAAGACTGGCGGTGTGGATGCCGAGTGGATGAACGAGGCTTCGGAACGGCGCCTGCTGCTTAAACAGCAAGCATTCGCAGAGACCGCTTTATCACGACACGCGACCCGTATCGAACCTCAGCCGGAGCCGGCTCAAGAGGAGGAAAAGGAGAACATCGCACCTGAACCACAAATACCAGCACTGGTGACCACCGTACCAGAGAGAAAGCCCGTTCCAATTGCCGATCCGATAGCGAGTCCAGAGTCCGCATCATTCCCTGGCTCACCGGTTGTGGACTCAGCTACCGAGGACTCCCTCAGCCTTGACGGTCAGCCCACGCGGGAGGAGCTTCCGCCCTTCTCATATCCACAACGTTCCGACAGCAGGGGTGGCCGGACGAGAACTCGCGGTACTGGTGTACCCATGAATTCTCGTGCTGTGAGCAGGGCACGTAGCATCACCCGTGAGGTGACGCGGGAGGTCAAGACTTTCGTTCGCAATGCTTCGCGCAACGCTTCCAGGTCTCGACAGCCGAGGGTTGCGACAGATGAGCCTCTGCCGCGGTCGCGTCGACCGTCCATAAGCCGAACGGCCACCAACGTCAAAGAGTATTTCCGACCGGGCACCTCTACCAAACAAAGTCTGGATGTCCCACGGAGCGCCGCCAACTTGAAATCTAGATCGCATGAATCTTTCGTCAGCACGAGGTCAGATTCAGCGCCTGCGAAAGATACACCAATGCAGCGATCACAGCGAAGCTCACGATACCACAATGCTACTCTCAGCACCGGCAGGAGTAGTCCCGAGGCGGATACGAATGCGACAGTTTCTCATCACCACACCACTAGCTCCGACACGCTACAGCAGAAGCGCCAGGTGGACCTCAACAGAGCTCTCCCACCTCTGCCCCGCTTAGGGTCATGGCATGCTGATGCTGTTCTGCCACCAAGCAGCAACACGCCCGCTTCGCCGAAGCAGGCGAGTGAACCTCTCCAAGCTCAAGGATCTGATGTACCAAGTCCGACACAAGAGGGCATGACGACCTTGAAGAGGCTCACTTCGAGAGAGTCTAGGACTCCACTACCCAGCCCTAAAATGGGCGCAGTCCATGACTATGTGGCGCTCCGTATGGGTGCCGCCGTCAGCAGACAGCCTTCCAAGGCAAAGCCGCCTCGGGAACGTGGGAACCCGAATCTTGCTTCGCAATCATCACGGCCTGCGATGTCGAGGCGTACACCGACAGATCCGAGGGACGTTAAGGCACAGCCGCATAACTCTGGTTCTCCTGCTGCTAGAACTCATACGCAGAGAGTCGAATCTGAGTCGTCCCGACGTCGAAGCAAAAGTCTACAGGAGCCAAATCACACGGATCTATCCGAGAAACTCCGTAAAGCGTCAGCAAACGCTCCTGATGGACGGCCGATACACGCCGTCGGCCAAGCGAAGCTAATCAACACCACATCTACTCGCAGCCAGTTCGACGGTCTTGCTGGTAAAATTGGTCGAAAGCTCAGCACCAAGAGGCGCAACAATCCACCGAATCAGCCACCGCCACCTCCTCCGCCACACATCGAATTGCCGCAACAGAAAGCAAAGACGGCGTCTAGCACTCCGCATGGCCTCAGCCGCGCCAACAGTACATATCACTCTAAGAGTCGACCTGATCTTACGCGGAAGATGAGCATGGAGGAGTACGGCCGAAAGTACGATGGGCGATTCCACAAAGACAACGACAATATCATGAACCCCCCGCCACCAGTGGCAGTTGGCGGGTCCAAGAATAGTCCGCGCATGAACATTGGCAATTTCTTACCCTCGAGAAACCAGCAGCAACAACATCAGCAACAGCCATCTGGCTCGAAGAAGTGGTGGCATCTCGGTCTGGGCAACACCAACGATAGCATGGATCAGGTTCCTCAAAACGGAAACCACATTGACCATGCAAACGGGGGTCTTGGCGTGCGGTACTGAACAAGCGTTTTTTCCCGTCACGACAACCAATTCTCATCCCCACTCTGGTCCGCCCTCCCCTTGCCTTGTCAGCCGTCACTATTTTTCCACCAAGATTCCCCAATTGCAACAGCATGTCCAGAACGGACATCAGCTCAAATTGAACCGCACTTATTTCCTTGTCATCATCTTTTTTTCACTCGACTTGTACATGTCTACTAATAATTTCAAAATCGCTCTATCTCGAACTTGTCTTTTGGCATCCGAAAGGGGGCAGGCAGACAGGTTGGGAATGGCATAACCAACAAACGCAACTCTGCCTCGGTTCCTTTGTTCTGCGACGACGAGCGTGCAAGCGACGGAGCATATCGGCGTTTCCCCCCCCCTCCTTTTCTTTTTCTTTTCATCTCATACCGATGAAAGCCGGCGCGCTTCTCGGAGCTCTTCGCACCATTGGAAAGGTGGTGCGAAAAAGAGCAAGATTGGAACTTGGGATCACTCACTCACTGGGAGCATTGCGCGAGCGTTCGGTCAATTTGCATGGGGCGATGGCGTTTCTGATTCTTTTCTAGGCCTCTCTATTGGCCGGCTTACTTTTCCTTTGACTATCAACACGGAAGATGACTTGGGATGAAAAATGGATTCGGATCGAATGACATACAACTTAAAAATTAACTCACCTACCTTATTGCTTATTGAACCTTGAGATCGTCTGAAATAGAATTTCTCGCCTTTGCATGTATCGGTTGTTGCATCCATGCGTTCATGTGAAGTCGCGTTTTTGGCTCGTGATCTCTTTGGTGCTAGTAAGACCTCAGGGTAGTATGTCTCCAGCCTACAGTAGGTAGGTGGGCAGGTACTTACTACTTGATATACGTACCGTTCTTTTATGTAAGCAGGCCTATGCTTGCTTTGCCGAACTCCACATGGTTCCACTCTTGGGCCTGATGATTGTGGTAGCCTAGAGGGTCCTACCAAGGCTCACGCCTGTCATTGTGATAAAACTGTACAGTTCCATGAACGCTGTTGATCATTAGACTCTCTGTTAATTGTCAAAGCCGTAATGGTGTATACATGAATGTATTGATTGATGGGTCTCACTTCTACAAGGGTGACGTGACGAGAGATAAGCTCAGGGCGATTGGAGCGATGAATCCTCCTCTCCAGTTGAGTCGCGGACCGGGCCAGAAGCTACCTAGACCAAGAAACAGCACGCGCTACAGACGCGTATCATAGGAAATTGATTGATTACCTACAACTTCACTGCTGCACTCTGTCCGTTCGTCGAGCGCGCGACTCTGCTTGACTTTTCTTCCCAATCTGATTGTCGCACAAACCCGAGGGATTTCGTCACTGACCTCAGGCTCTTGATCAAACCTTGGCGCGACCTTCACCTTCCTCAGCCTGAAGCTGCACTGCTCTGCTCGGGTTTCCACTGCCTACCTAGTAAACGCCACACCTCCCGACAACCACCCACCACGCATACACCGCAGCAATTGTTTCATTTCCAATTCCCTTTCCATACACGTACACAGCATGAACCACCGCTCGTGAGACTACCCGCCTCGGGATCTGCCGCCAGCCCAACGTCATGTCCACAGCAAACGCAAGTTCATCGCCTGGAGCGACCGCGAACACCCCAGACCGCGACCGCGCCGCCGATAGCGATGACTCTCTCGCCCGCAAGAGGCAGAGACTCAGCGAAGAGGCCGAAGTGCGCATCGAAGCCGACGAGCCCGAAGACATGGACGGCGACGGCGACCTCAACAGCGTCATTGTAATCGAAGACGTCCTCGATAATGACACCTACAGCTCTACTTTCACAATCATGAAGAATGTCGCTCGCGATGTCTCGCCCTTTGAGGAGTTGGAGCATCTTTACAACAAGGTGAACGGCGATGGTAAGCTGCGTACTGTCTCACTTTTCTTTTATCTTTCTGCGCCACCCTCAGGATTTCATGCTGACGCGCTCAACCTTCAGTGTACCTCGACCCGAGCATAGTCGACAACTTTACCAACTGGCTCAATCAGCACCTGGAAGAGACCTCTCACGACAGGAGTCGTTGGCAGACTAAGTACCTTGCCGAAGGTAATTTCTTCGAAGCCGTCGCAAGGTTTTCGCATTCTCTCTTGAGCTACACCGATCTCTTTGACCCTGCCTTACCATCGCACGTGGTTCAAAGAGTGGCTCATGCATTCTACGACGCGCTCACCAGGTTCTGCATCCGAATCGTGTCGATCATCCCTAAGATGCTGGAGGATCCCCTGACTCGCCGCGACTCTCTTCAGCCCATCGTGAGTGGCCAGGACAATCTTCCTTTCTCTACGTACTTATTTCTACTGGATCGAGCTCTGGACCCATACATCGAATTTTCGAGGATGCTGCAAAACAGCTTCGGCATGAAAGCGTTTGCCAATGTCGACAACGTCGCCAGAATTGTGCTTGCGCAGGAGGCCGCCATCCCATCACTCAATGCAATCCTTCTCAGCCTCAGCATGCGACCAAGGGCTTTCATCGATACATGGCACGTGATTTCGTCCGCCATCAGCATCATGTCCAGAAGCCTCAAGGTTGCGGACGACGAGTACCACGCTGGGGATGGTCGAGCACAAGTCGACCAAATGTATACAACAATCGGTCAGTACGTAGTACCGGCTGTCTGCCAAAAGCATCCGAGAGCACTTCCGCGTGAGTTCCACAACCACCTAACGAAGTACGTGTCGGCCTCACTGGAACATACGGTCATGCGCCGGTCCATGGCTTCTATTCTCGACCTTTACCGCACGATCACACAGGGCGACCATGCACTTTCATGTGGCATTGTGGACGAACCCGCGACGGAATTGAAGTTGAACGAAGCTTGCCGCAACGACCGTGCTATCCTTGCAGAACTTATCAGAGATCTTTGGCTACTTCAGGTCCTAAAAGGATACGTTTCTACTGACATCCTGGACATCAAGAGCAAGGGAATATTGTCCCTTCGGGGACTCTTGAAGGAATCGTTCAACGCCCACCACGCCAAAGGCTCGGATCACCCAGTATTGCAGTATCTTGCGCGCTTCCTTCGCATTGGAAACTACACAGAATACATCTTCAGTGCCGACTCGCATGCGAGCCTTGTCAAGGAGTGCTCGGATGTTGTTGGATTCCTGGCCGCCACTGGCACCTACACCGACCATGAAACTGATTTGATCTGGCGAGCGTGCACTACAAGCGTCGAAGCAGAGTTCGTCAAGGCGTCATTCGAGGTTTTGAAGGCCATGTTGGTCTACGTCAAACCACCGCAAGTCCTGCACATGGCGCGCAAGTACTCGCAGACTCAAGCCACGGCCATGGGGCCGTACGCGATATCTTTCTTGGGTGAAGCGTTTGTCCACTTCCACCTCAAAAACACAAACCCTGAGCTGCGTTTGGTACCGATGCAAATCGCTTTCGACATTTTGAAGCGCCTTGATCATGACGCACCTGCATCCGCGACCTCTGAGCTTCGTCAAGTTGCCTTGCGGGAGATCAACGCTCTCAGTGACCCACCTCATGGTCCCGAGCAGCGTAGTATTTTGTACAACATGTGTGTCTCCGAGATCAAAGAGCGCACTAAGCATGCAACAAGCAGCATGGATATTCTCTTGAAGTTTCTCCACAGCCCAGATGCTGTGGAAGCCGCACACGTTCTTGAGCTTTTACCGGTCAAGGTTGCGCTGGATGAGCTTGTGCATGTTGTACGCGGCGGTGTCAAGAATCTAGAATCCAAGTCTCATCCAACTCTTGACAGCGTCAGGATTCATCTGGAACTCGTGCTTCGTCTCATTGGTCTCTCGGAGTTTGCTGAAGACAAGGAGCTTGAAGAGCGCCTGTGGACTCACACAATCGGAGACGCGGCCATTTGCAGCCTGGCTCGCGAGCATGCGCTTGACTGCTTCATATCGACACCGCAGCACACAAAGCATCCCTCTAGTGTGGAAAAACTCTTCCTCCGCGGTGTAGATCAGTTCTTGCCCACAATGTCGGTGGACTGTGCTACTCTACGCCTCGTCACCTTCCTCCGAGGCAAGGTCAAGAAAGCTGCGATGGTTCTGACACTGGACGAGCTTGAGTTTATCCTGGAGAATCAGTCCTGGCAACAGCTCCTTCGCTTGGCAACTACTACATCAAGTAACAGCATTGCGGCCGCTGGCGCGTCAGCAATTAGTGATATCCTGTTTCCGAAGCACATCCCGCGCGACAACCTTCAAGTTGTCGCTCTTCAAGCAGCCTTTGTCCGCCGCCACATCGACTCTCTGCAAACTTTGCAAAAAGAGCAAGACACGACGAAGCGTCAAATTTCCATCAATCGTGGGATCACTATTCTGGAGACAGTCCACCACCATAGCAACTCCTTCAAGCCCAAGGTCTTTGACGATGTGCATCCCATCGAGCTTTCGGGCAGTGAAGCAACCGATCGCATCGAGTTCACTGTCCACATCCATGGTCCCCGAGGCAGCCCAATCGCTCGGACCGTCCAAGCTCTCGAAAATTGTCACTTGGTAGATCTCGGCAAGGCCCTGCAGTCTACCAGCGGCGTCGCCAACCATGACCTTGTTCTCAACGGCTCCTTGGCACGTTTCGAAGACTTTTCATCCCAGACCCTGCACGAAGCCGGCATCAAGTCCTCAAGCGTAGTGTCTATCCGACCACGCTACACGTTTGATTGCGACTTCAGCAAAGTCTTTGCATCATCAAGTGCTGTCGAGAGTGAGATCCGGGCTCGCTTCAGCCTTCTAGAATCCTTCCTCGATGGCCCGGAGGAGGAGGCCGAGCGGGTTAGCAACACCAATCAGGTCTTTCTTTGAGCATTACTGACTTTTGACAGGTCTGCAAGTTTCTCTCTGCAGTTTCGCCGCCCATGTCAACGCGCCGTCAGGTTCTCTCGCCCGACGTCCTGCTCAAGGATATTTTCCCGCCAGACAAACTCTGGAGGACAATTTATTCGATTCATGTCCTTACGCACCACCTCGACGAATGCAACAAGCTTGGTGTTGCTGACCAAAGCTTCATTCTTCATGGTGTAAAACTTCTTGCTGGTTTGCTTGTGGATCATAAACCGACTAGTGGTCTGCTGCTTTCAAGATGCTTACCCAGTCTTCTCAACTTCTTGCAAGGTGACTACAAGCACACCGATTTGGAAATACGGTGGTTCGTAGCTGATCAGAACACAGAGCGTCCGCATCCAAGCCCACCGCCTCCTTACATGGAGGAGCCCAAGACATTCGCCCTTCGATTGTTCGACATCATCGAGGAAATCCAGACGCTCACTTTCCCGCCGCAAGCACCTCCTCAGTCGATGACGCAGCAAGCTGAATTCACAAAACTCGCATACGGTGTCATTCTGCAGCTCGCCCGGACTGATGGGCTTTGGCCGGCCATAAATGATGAAGCGCGGTTTAACAGCGCGCACAAGGCGATGCTGCTCAGCGAATCCTGCGGCGTCTCCCGGCTGATGGCGAATGTCATGTCCGACTTCGTCAAAGAGAAACCCGAACTCGCCGCTGGATCTTATCTACGCACGCTGGTTCATTTGCTCCCGGATGCGATGAGCCGTGAAACTTCCACAGTTGGCTTCTTTGCGCTCTTCCGCGAGTTGCTGGTAGTTGAACGCAATGCCAGCGAGAGTGACGATAGTATCCGATCAATCATCAAGACTCTGGAGCAGCAGATTCGGCAATACCGTCACACCGAGACGCCCGACAATGCGGTACTAGACTCGACCTTCTTCGACATCCTGTGCTTGCTCGACGCGGCAATCGATCTGCTCAAGGGCTTCAAGCAACCTTTACGTCTCGGTGGTCTAGCCATGGACATCTTCAATCACCTCTTGTTCTGCGACGTTGACTCGCGTGAGGATGTTACGCAAACAGCAAGCTCTGGGTTGAGAAGCACTACCAGTCTTCCGCTACGCTCGAGCGATGCCCACGATGACGGTGTTGAAGTCTCACCTCCAGACCCACGCACCACGGCAACAGAAGAACCCCCTTGCAGCGATTTTAAGTCTACTACCCTCTACCACGTGACTTCAAGAGCTGTTTGCATGAATATCGTTCGAAAACTCTGCGACAACGCTGAAGCTTGCCAGTGGCTCATGGACCGACTGTCACATGTCCTAGAGACCAAGCCTTACCAAGGGGCCGGCATGTTTCCGACTGGATACTTCATCAGGGCACCGGACGCATGCTCGGGGCTTTCCAACCTCGGTATGACTTGCTACATGAATTCTCTGATTCAGCAAATCTACTCCAACATCCACTTCAGACATTTCATTTTCGAGACGCCGACCGCGTCCTCCGAGCCGGATCTTCTGTGGCACGTCAAGAACCTCTTTGCTGAGATGCAAGACTCAATCGTACAAGTCGTTGACACGCAAGCACTGGCGAAATACCTGAACATATCCGTCGACAACCAGGAAGACGTGCACGGCTTCTACACGATCTTCATGAGCGCTTTGGAGCAGTGTCTGCCAAACCCCACTGCCAGATCCACGTTTAACCGGATGTTTTCAGGCAAGCTTGCCACACAAGTGCAAGGATCTTGCGGTCACGTCTCTTCCCGCACGGAGCCTTTCAGCGACCTCTCCATCACCGTACAGAACAAGGCAAGTTTGGCCGATAGTCTAGCTGAATTTGTGCAGGGTGAGCCGATGCAAGGTGCCAACAAGTACAAGTGCTTGTCATGTGATGCGGAGAGCGGTGGCAAACTTGTCGACGCCATGCGCAGAACGTGCTTGGACGACGTACCAGACCATCTGAATGTCTGTCTGAAGCGCTTCACCTTCGACATGATGGGACAGGAGTCGAAAAACAACGACTTATTCGAATTTCCGGAAGAGATCGATCTATCACAGTACGAACGCAAAAGTTTGGAGAATCCCAACATCCCGGCTGAGCCAGACATGTTCAAGCTTGTGGGCGTTATCGTCCATTCCGGCATCTTGACCTTCGGACACTACTGGTCATACGTTCGACTGCGTTATCCAGACGCCCACTTCACCAGATGGGTCAGACTCGAAGATGGCAACACCCGTGAAGCAAACGGCTTCGAGGAAGTGCAGCAGGAATGTTTCGGCGGCCACAACCGTAATCACAACGGATACGTGCTGTTCTATCAGCGTGAAAGCTCATTCGCCAAAGCATCCGCGGTGATGGCAGATTTGCCGCTTGGCGTCACGCCGCGACACGGTCTCCCGCCTCGCGTTCGACTCCCTGATGGCCTTTACCAGACAATCCATCAGGACAACATGGAGCGTCAGCGCGCCGCCCAGCCTTTTGACGAAGGGTTTTTCAACCTCGTCAGGGACATTCTGAAAGAGTTCCCATCGCGCTCACCAAACTATGGCCATGAGTGTTCCCAATCCCCAAAATTAGGTCATGATTCGATGAGCGATGTTGGAGAAAAGCAAATGTCTGACTCATTGGCTCGACTTGCGTCCGACTTTTTGATCCATGTGCTGCTTGGCGAAAAGGTGCAGAGTAAGATGTTGCATTTCGTCGAGCTTTTCAAGCGTCTGGCCACCGGAGATGTCAAGCTTGCTCGCTGTTTTGTTGCGAGGCTATCTGACAACCCCGATTTCTTCCTGCGGATCCTCGACCACGAAGATGGTGAGAGTCGCTTGGCCGCGAGGACGCTTGCGAAAGATTGCCTATTTTCTATCAAGGAGCCAGAGCCACAAATTTACGCACACGAGCTGCACAAGTTCGTGAAGGCGCATGCTTCGCTGCTGAAGGTAATGGGTCCACGCCATCAGAACTGGTTCGATTACTTCTCCATGGCCTTTGACTTGAAGATGCTTGGAATGCTGGAGATGTCCGAAGTGCTCAATGCAGGCTACATCTCTTGGATCTTGGACGTGGCGATGGACGTTCCTCTGAATCCGCAAGCACACCAAGACAAACAAGTCCTGATCGAGGCTTGCAGAAAGAGAAGGGTCGGGTTTTGGCCGTTGTTCCAATTCCTGCAGCTATTCATGGAACAGGGCGAGGCTTTCAAGGATATCGACGAATTTTCTCCTGGCAGGTTCTGGCACCCAGCTAGAGCTGTGATTGAGCTTACCGGAGGAACTGATGCTCCCCGGCTTAACTGGATGCTACTGGCTGCTCGATACAACTCAGAGTCGACGGGAGTGCCGGGCAACACCCCGGGCAGGCTAATCCATGAAATGGCTCACTCTGACCGCAGGTTCTGGCCGATTCTCACCAACTCAATCAGCTCGTGCTTGCGCACAGAGTCCTTCGTCAGCCACAACATCATCATAATGGCGGGTCATCTCATCGATGCCATGGGCGACAATCCATTGTCTCTTCGCGTCATGGGCTTACTGATCGATGCCATAAAGATGAATGAGAGACCTCCGCCTTGCAGGATAGCTCTCGACACTTTTGGGATGATCTTGCGAAACGCGCCTTGTACCGTGTTGCGATCAGTCCCATCATGGGCGCCCGCATGGCTGCTTCCCGACAACAAATTCCCCAAAGCCACGCTCAAATGGCTCTATACCTATCTGCTCGGCCACGGCCACGACCCCTTGAACAAAATCCAGACCGTAGGCGATCGCGAGTGGTATGGCACCCCGCTGGATATCTTGCATTCTCAGGTGGTTCGCTCGCTCTCCAACAGGTGCAGGGATATACTGCTGGATGCCCACGACATCGACGAGGGCATGGTCTACCCGCAGATGTACTCGGCCATGGAAGAAGCCTGCCGGTATATGACAAATTTGACCACTATGTGCGCCAGCATCCATTCAGAAGCTTTGCGGATGGCCGGGCAAGAGCGGCTTGCGGCGGAGAGATCGGACGCTGCGGACGAGGATTCCGCTGAGCCAGTCGTACCCGCATCCGCTTCCGACGCTCCGGGCCTGAGCGATGGCATGAAGGAAGAGTACAGAGCGGTGGTGGAGGCGCAGCGTATGCTTGAAACTCTACTGCAAGACCTGCAGGCATCGTGGTTGGACGACGACGAGCAGGTCGAGGACGAAGGCGATAGTAGCGCCTTCGAGGAGACGGAGGACGAGGGTTGATGATGATAAACGACGATGTTAACGAGCGAAGAAAGCGAAAAGAATCAGGGTTTTGTATAACGTCGGCGCATTGACATTGTTTGGCTTTTGCTGCTTGCTTGCTTGCTTGCTTGCTGGCTGTCACACACGCACTACATAGTCAGCGGCTATGTGACAGCGGCTAAAGCGGAGTTCACTAGGTACTACGACGACTATGATGGACGAACTTTTCTAGATTACGACGATGGTCGAGAGTGATAACAGGAACTAGACCGAGTATTGCAGCATGAGGTTGTGAAGGACACGAAAACGAGTTGGGTGGTTTGCGAGAGAACTGAATGACTAGCATCATCAATTGAATGGATTCATTCTAGGGGCAAACAGTTGTGTAAATGACTTGTTCCTAACAAATTCCTTTACTTCTATAATTCTTAGCCTCATCCTTCTTCGCTCTATACCCCTTAGTCGCATTAGTGACTACCTATAGTATTGGTATGATGGTTGATAGGTACTTAATACACACTACCATAAATCAACAAAAGTTACGTCGCTTACATATATAGTCACACTCCAACTGCTTTCTGACCTATTTCCGACTCTCATCGTTTCAACATTCTAGAGAAGAAGAAACTCCCTTCTCTAATTCTCACATAAAGAATTTTCAACTCGCTCACTTCTTGACCTTCCGATCCGCCCTCCCAGGAACAGGACTGAAATACGTAGCCTCGTCCGCCTCCTCGAGCTGATGGCGGAAAGTCTCGGCCAGGCGACGGTTCTGCGGTTTTTGATCTATTGCGGTCTCCTTCATGATAGGGTTGAAGACGGTTTGTAGCGGCACGGTAGCAGCGGTAGCAGTAGGTGTGGGTGTGTGCGTAAATTTTACGGAGATGGAATCTCGCGGTTGCATGGGGAGGGATTGGTGATGAGGAGGATCGGATTGGGCTGATGGCTGATGTTGCTGGTGTTGGTGTTGGTGCTGGTTTTGATGCTCGTGTTCGTGCTGCAGTAGTGTTTGCTGCTGTGTTCCCAGTGTGGGGGCCGTGGATTGATGAGCTGGATATGCCACCATTGCAGGTAATAATCCTGGCTGCAGTGTCGACGGCAATTGAGTTCCAGGTCCTAATCTCGCGGAGGTGCTGTTGAAACTGTACTGGAAGTCGTGCTGCCTTGCTGGCCTGAGTAGGATGAGGAATGCTGGGTCGAGTGGCCGCCGGGAAAAGTTGATGTGGTGCTGTTTTGGTTGGTTGGCGTGGCGATGTATTGTGAGGATGCTTTTGGGAACATGACTGGCACGCTGGTTGGTGGTAATTGGTAGTGTGTTGGGTTTGGTATGAGCGGTGGCATCGTTGGGACTGTTGGCATGGCCGGCATACCTAAGGTTGGCATCGTGAAGAAGCCGTCGAAAGGAGGGTACAATTTGAATGGTTGTGGAGGTACATGTTGAACGAAAGGCTGTCGTTGCTGTTGCTGCGGCTGCTGACCACCACGTTGCGTCTTCTGTTCTGGTCGGTCCGGGACAGCAGTCCTGGCGTGCAGTATCTGATCGTCATACAACCCAGACCTTACAGCACTCACCATTTGCTCAACTTGATCGCTCGGTAGAGACCTAGAAGGAGCCCATGCGCGGAGCCGCCCAGCAGCAACTTCGCGATTTTGCGGGTTCATCGGTTGTTGATCGTTGATCGTTGGGTCGTTGGGCTGTTGTTCTTTCTCCTCTGCTGGATATCGCTATCGCTTAGGCTAGGGGTTGCCCTTCGAGTTCTGAAATGTTGATTAAGCAGGTAAAGAAGGGAAAAAGCGAAAGTCAAGGGCAAAAGAAAAAGCGAAGCAGCATGCACCGAAACTCTGCGAGTCTATTGACCGAGCGACTGGATCAGAAGGGCACAAACACCAGCCAGCCAACCACATTGACAAGTAGACAAACGAGAAGCATGGACCAAAGTATAGCTCAAAAGTTTGTGCTTTTATGTACGTCAGTCTGTCCTCGTTCAATGTTGAATGAACTTTGACCTGTTCAGCAGCTCAATCTCCCATAGCGTAGCCCATTAATCCATCCACCACCCAAGTTCTCGTGTCATGCCATTCCGTGCCCAAACCTTCCGGTAGCCAGCCGGAAATAAAGGCCAAGAAAGGGCAAGAAAGGGCAAGGAAGGAGGAGAAGAACAAAAAAGAAAGAACAGAACTCACGAGAACTCCAGCGCAGTCTTGATCCGGTCCCTCAGCGCCTCCAACGCCTGCTCGTTCTCAGTGCGAAGGCACTCACCCAACAGCATCCTCAGATCAGCAAGACCCTGCTCGATTTCCAGCGTGGTCTTACGCACGCGCACAGGGAAGCGTTCCTCCTCGTCCTCTTTCTTCAAACCTCTATCGTTAGAGCCGTATTTTCGCATGGTGGTGTAGAAATAGCTCGGGCGCGAGAGGGCAGCGCGTGCTTCTTGCCAGAGTGCGAGGGAGGTGGGGGTGGAGAGGGCAAATGGATTCAGTAGTTGTTGTACCTTTTCTGTCTTCACGACGACTTCTCTCTGGTCCGCAGGCTGGTCGGCGGTGAGGGCGTCGAGGGCGGGCGCGAGCTGCGCGGCGGTGTACTGCGGATCGCTGTGAGAGCCGCGATGAGTGCTGTAGGAGACTTCCTGCAAGAATAGGTTAGGCGGAGTGGCGTGGAGGATGTTGGGCAGGGCGTTTTACCATTGCAGTTGGATCTTCGACGTAAGCGTCGTTTGTTGGCTCGGTTTTCGGCGCCATGGTGTATTTTTGAAAGAAAAAAAGGTGAAATAGTTTTGCGTGAGTGGTGCAGAGGTCACCTAAGTGCCTGTTTGTCGTTCAGTCGACCGGTGAAGAAACGCCAAGAGTCGCCGCGTGACGACTTCGGGAAGGTTCCCGCGCGGCCCGAGAGTGAAGTGAAGTGAGGTAAAAGTAGGCGTGTATGGGCATCTCAATGGCCACCATCCCTTTCCAGTAGGACAATGCCGATGGTATCACCTCAAAAGGAATGGAAGACCACTGCAGATATTGTATTAGCGTACGATGATAATGAGCGCATCTCACTGGTCATAGTCCCTTAATTGTGGTACAGTGCCGACGGTATTACCTTGAGAGGAATAGGAGACCACTGTAGGCATGGTATCATTGCATACTGATGATGAGCGTATCTCACTGGTCATAGTCCCTCGATAGTGGTACAGTGCCGATGGTATTACCTCAACAGATATGTAAGACCACTGAGATTCCGTATTATTGCACACTGATGATGAGCGTATCTCACTGGTCATAGTCCCTTAATTGTGGTACAGTGCCGATGGTATTACCTCAACAAATTCGTAAGACCACTGAGACATCGTATTAGTACACGATAACAATGAGCACATCTCAATGGCTACCGTACCTTATGAGTAGAACAGTGACGATGGTATCACCTCAAAAAGAATGAGTTTCTCCTGCATACGTCGCATCAGCCCATCGTTCTCTCAATGGTCACAGTCCCTCAAAATTGAAACGATGCCGATGGTATCACCTCACCAGTAATGGAAGTTCACTGCAGACTCCGTGTCAATTCATCGTGCTCCCAATGGCCACATACCCTTGCATTTACGCAGTGCCGATGGTACTACCTCACCGAGCATGGCCTCCCGTAGACGTCTTATCAACTCGCTAGGCTCTCAATGGCCATAATCCTTCGAGATCGAAACAATGCCAAGGATACGACCTCCCTAGTAATGAAAGTGAACCTGCAGACTCTGTATCAGTCCACTCTACCATTAAGGGAACCTCAGTGGATAAAGCACCTCGAAGATAACATAATACAGGGGGGGCATTACCTCACCGATACAAACAACTTGCAGACGTCGTGTAAAAATACTAGTAAACAAGTAAGCAAGTAAGCAAGCAAAGCGCATCTCGGTAATCAACATACCTTGGAAAGATAAGCATGATGCCGATGGTACTACCTACATACCTCACCAAGAACGAACCCCACCTACAGACTCCAGTATCAGTCCACTCTTCCATCAAGCACATCTCAGGGACCAACACACCTCGAATGATAAAAGCACAACATTGAGGGTGACTACCTTTCTGCAAGAAGCCTCTCATCAGTCTTAAGTCCTAGCTAGCAAGCAAGCAAGCGTATCTCAGTGGTCAACGTACATGTGACAATTCCGGGACGTCTTACCTCGCCTCATAACAAAATGGATGAAAGAAAAGGACAGGACAGGACAGGATAGGAATCAAGAAAAGCTCCGCAGGGATTTGATTGGAGATCAAAGTAAAGAGAGAAAGAAAGAAAGAAAGAAAGAAAGAAAGAAAAGAAAAAATCGAAACGTCCATTCGTGAGATGGTAGGTAGTTTTAAGAGTTAGTACAATTCCAATTCCAATTCCAAACAAAAAAGAGAACAACACAACACACCGCGAAAAAAAAGACATTTTAAATCGCACGCGGTAGCCCGTCGCTCTTCTTCTGATGTTGATGTTGGTCTTGTTGAACACTTCCGCCGCCGCTGCCGCTGCTATTGACGCGCCCGGACGCCTCGCTAGACCCCGAATCCTTGAAATCAAAACCAGAGGAAGAAGGAAAGGGTGGCCCGATGACCGTGCGCCTGTTTTCTTTGGCGTCTTCGTAATCGCTGTTCTCGCCGCCTTCCCCCTCTTCTTCGTCGCCATCGCCATCCTGCTCTTCGTTGACTGCGTTGTTTTGGGTGGTGGTGGTGTTGTCGTGCGGTGCAACGGACTTTGCCGGCCCGATGACCGTGGCGCGCTTGTCGCTTCGTAGATCGAAGGTCGGGTTGTAGGGTTGTTGTTGGTCGAAGTGATCGCCTGCGTTGGTGGCGCCGGCCGTGTCGGCGGGGGCGTCGAAGAAAGTCTCTGTTGTGCCGGTGGTGGTGGAAGCGGTGTCGTCTTCTGTGCCGTCCGCGACGAGATCGCGGACGACGGGGCTTCCAGGGGTGAAGTTGGTCGGACCTCTGGAGTCTTCTTTGCCCGGAGAGGTGGGCTCCGAATGCTCTCTGTGCCACTTTTCGCGGCGCAGGCGCATGCGTTCTGTTGGCCAGTCGTCGCCGAACTGCACGACGGAGGCTTGCTTGCCGTGCAGGATGAAACGGCCTTGGGCGCGCTCGAGGCCGGGCGTGGCTTCTGGGAACTCGGAGTGCTCGCCGTCGGCTGAGCGGACTGTGCTCTCGCTTTCCTTGTTGCGGCGGTGGCGCTGGGAGACTGAACTGTTATGGTGGACGTCGCGGAGCGTCTTTTGTAAGCTGCGTCGCTTGCCTTTGGCCGTCTTGTTGCTTTCGGGCGTAGATGCTACACCGTCAAGGTTCATGGTGCGCGTAATAGCCGAGTCAGGCGTACGGACCTCTTCTTGTGGAACCTGATCAGACCCCTCGCCACCAACGCTGAGTGTTCGAGTGATGGTATGTAGGGTTTCCGAGCGGTCTGGCGAATTCAGACGATGGTGTTGTTGGCTAGAGGTCGAAGAAGCTGACCAGCTATGTTGCCTTTGCGAAGTGCCAGATGCAGCGGTGAGCAGAGTGCTAGCAATGGATCCACGGTGCTTGTCTTGCTGCTGCTCTACGTCAAACTGCAGCGGAGGCAGACGCCAGCCGTCTCCACCTGGCGAAGATGGACTCTCGACCGTACTACGGAAGACGTCGTCCACAAAGGTGTCCATGGATTCGGTTGTCGATGGTCGTGGGCGCATGCTGGCGGGAGATCTTTCGCTCTTGGTGGGCGACCTTGTGCCTTGTGGTTGGCTACGACTGCGCCGGCTTACCTGGGCGTTCATTCGTGGCATCTTCTTCGCTGTATCTGGTGTATCGACCTGCTTGTCGCCAGCATCAACGCCATCTTGCTTGATGTCCAGTGACAAGATGTCACGATGGCATCTCATCTTCCAGATATCACGACGAACCCAGGTCAAGAGAGCATCGCTCCTCCCAGCAGCGACAACAAGGTCCTCGCGCGTCTTTGGCGGGATGGGAGCAAGTACCAGGAGATGACGAGCATTGCGTAGGATGTCATCGTGTTGCTTTTGCAGATTTGCGATCTCCTTGTCATATTCACCGATCTTCTGCTCCATGATCTGCCGTCTCGCGGTCATCACTTGACGGGTGAGTCCTGGGTCATAGCCGGGACCCTTCCCAGCAACCTCGCTGGTTGTAGACGTAGCTGTGTGTGCAGATGTGGGCCGGTGGAGGTCGCGTGAGCGAGAATACTCGTCATTTCCAGAGATCATGCCACGAATGCGCACACCAGCGGCTCTGAAAGCCGCCGCATAGTTGATCAGGTTAATCCAGTCAATGAGCTCACTCTCGTTGTCAGCCAGCAAAACTTCCTCTTGGCCGCCAGGTCGGACGAATGTAAACGCATTCTTGTGTCTCTGGTACGTGGAATCTACAAGAGCGACAGCATTGTCGGTCTTGATAAGGGCGTCAGGCTTGAAGTCAGTAAGTGGCGGTGAAAATGTTACTGGCATTCTCGGGGCACCCTGTCGCTGATGTGACATAAATTGGTGCACGAGGCCCTTTGCCCAGGAAGCGTTCTTGAACAGGTACAGTTGTGAACCTGTGAGGATTGCGCCCCACTCTTGCCATGGCGAACGAGCCTTCTTTTTCTTGGCTGCCTTCCTCCAGAGCGTTCCGACCTTGGTAATCTTGAGATCGACGATTCCTTGCTGGGTTTCAACCGCATGCGGATTTGCAGTATTCACTTGGCCTTCGTAGGCTGCTGGACGTGATCGTGCTGAAATGATTTGCAGTGTTCCGGTATGTGTGAAAGCTCGCTGCAAGTATTGCATGTCCAGTGGTGCTTGGCCATATGTGTAGTTGTACGGATCTTCCAGCAGTATTGAATCTTTGATCGGAGGCCGCAGAAGATCCAGCTTTTGCTCCACCAGAAGGTTGTACGGGTCTACAGGGCCAGAGACCTTCTTACCAGAATCCGTTATAGCGCCTTTTAATTTGCTCTTCTTCGTCGTGAAAGGAAGCACTCTTTCACCGTTGACGTCCACCTCCTCCTCGTAGTGTACGAAAGGTGTGTAGCAGATGTTGTCGTAGAAACACCCAAGGACATCTTCACTAACGTGTTGCCCAGAAGTGTTCTTGACGTAGTCTTGCTTCTGCATCTTGCGTTTGTTATTTCGATTGAATGCATCCGTGTGCAGCATCATGAGCGAAAATGCTATAATGTACGCCTGGTCCGATGACAAGAAGATACCAGGGTTGCACTCATGATATCTGTCGGCGAATGCTTGGATGACACGATCGACTTGTTGAGTCTCCTTGGGAAGGTCGGCCTCGAGTAGGAACTTGCGTAACGACATGTCGATTGGCTCGCCGAAAAAGGGGAAACGACGGGTGTAGCTGCGTAACACCGCCTGTGCAAATGGATCTGAAGACTTTGAAAGGATCTCTGCGATCATACTTCGGTTCACGGCGGCCTCGAGTCGTTCAAGATACTTTCCAGGTGTGTCGCCTTCTTCTCGCTCAGGCACTACCAACGCTTCTCTACTCAAGGCAAACGAATTAGACTTGCTCCTAGACGAAGGCGACCCAGTGCGCGGCGATTGCGATTCCGAGCCTTGTCGAAAGCGGGAGAGACCCAAGAACCCGCCAAAACTGGCCCTTCCAGTGGTTGACGTTGAAGTTCTTCCACTTCCGCCCGCCTGGGCCGTATCCATTGACCCGCGTCCCCAAGAGCTCGTTGTTGATGCGCGGTCCCTCAAGCCAAATCGCATCGGTGGTCTCAATGGTGAAGAGAAGGAAGAGTCGCGTGACCATTGGGTCTCCTCGCGTTCGAGAGGCCTCGCCGTATCGGAAAGCACAAGTGGGTTCGAGGTATTCGTGTGAGGAGAGGATGCAAGCTGGTTTTGATGGGCCTGCCGTCTGGTAGGGCTTGTTTCCGTGTGTCGTCTGAAACGGGTTGTTGCGGGTTCGCTTCGTGAATCGGTTGACTGTCGGCTTTTTATCGAGACAGCGCTCGTCGATGCGCGAGGAGTTGCGGGTCCGTTCGGTGATTGCCTGCCGTCGGGCGACGGAATCTTGACAGGCAAGGGAAATAGTGAGTTGCGGTTCTTGTTTCTTCGTGGAAGCTTAAAGAATGTCGTGTGCGTGGATACTGTGTGGGTCGTCGTAGTTGTACTGCCGTAAATTTGGTGATCGCCAGAGCTGCCACGGCTTCCACTTGATCGCGAAGACTCCGAGAAGCGAGGCGCAGGGAGGGCCAGTTCTGAATCGTTGTCGTTTCCGTAAGTGGAGGAGCGTCCTTGAGCGAATTCGCTGCGGAAAGTCGCTGCAGATCTTCCAAGCCTGTGCTCCTGCCTTGTAACTTCCGCCATTTCGATGTAGACTTCCTCTCCTTTTTCTCCTTGCCTCTGGCGTGATCTTGCGACAATCGCGACATGTCGGAAGCCAGGCTTTTTGTCTTTTCCAAAGTTCTCGAAGGAGGTGCACTCCGATTCTGCTCCGCGGTGAGCACTTCGTGGTCAAAAGTCGGCGCAGTCTTCACGATGGCAGGTGTGTTCACTGGGGTTAAATGTTGTCAGCGCCTCCATCCACGGGTATTCGATGCGGCTTGACAGATCTCACCTCTGCTCAGCGCCGGCATAGGCGGAACCTCTTCTCTCGCGGCATCCTCCCTTGCTCGGGTTGACAGATGCGATTCGGAGAAGTTGCGAAACTTCAACATGCTGAAGCGCTTGGTCCGGGCATTCTCAGGCTGGACGGGCGGCGAGGACGGGCGATCCGATGGAAGTGTGGCTGTCGAGAGACGGGAGGTTGGCGGTGCATACTCGCTGGTCGGACGCGGGGACGTGGGTGGCAGGGCGAGAGAGGTGGTGCTGGAGCGCGCAACACTTTCGGTGTCGGTGGGCTGGTGGGAATCGGACGGGTGAGTGTTGGGCGGGTGGGAGTCGGGCTTTGGATTGAATACGCTGCGGCGGCGGGAGAGTAAAGGCATGACCGGCACGCGCAACTACATCTACAAAGGGTCCAGGATTGGCAATCTCAAGTGTGGTGGTCGTGATGGTAGTGCTGACGGTGGTAGAGGGATGTTCAGAGGGTAGCGATGGATGTGGGAGCCATGGCACGGCACGCGAGACAGCGCAGGCAGCACATGGGTAGGCGGGGATTGATGAGACAGGAGTCGGTAGAGGAAGAGTAGTGGTTGGTGGCGGGTTTGAAATGAGAACGACGTTGGACCAGGACTGAACGCAGAACGACTGGTGGACGTGGAGGAGGCCCAGACCACATGTCATTCTCTAAGTTGGGTTCACACGTAAGGCTGAGACGCGCGGAAACTACATGGAGTCCTCTCAAAAATCCAAATTAATCGAAACGAATTACTAACAGCCTCCCCTATGTCTGTCCCCGTCTATTTGTTGCCCGATAGCTTATGTGAGCAGCCGTGAAGATGTGACGTGATTAATTTATTCTTATTTGTTTCTCGCTTTGACTGATGATTGCCGTATCCTTATGTTAATCTATTCTTCAAGTCATGCTTGAGATGGCTTTCCTCACTTCCATCTGTGCTGTCCCTGATCGTCCTCTGCTCCGGAGGCTAAGGTAGTCGAAACTCTCCTCCTCCCCTTTCGGCACTTTCCTTTCCCGAGTCCCTTCGCCCGTTTCACAGCATCTCTAGGAGAACAGATAAATTGGGACACATTAAGGGGAAGTCATCACTACACTGTCCTAGTATATCTGTCTCCTGAGAGTACATCCTTCCTGTTCCTGTCCTAGGTACTTGTACCCAACACAGATCTTCCATCAGCCCAAGGATGCCATCCACATACCTTACTCTCACGGTACACCAACATCATGGCCTCAGGTCTTCGTGTTTCAGCCCAACTCGATCTACAGCTACTAAGCTCTTCAACTCCGCCCCATTGAATCTGCTCATCGCCTTAGGTACATGTATCCAACACACACATCCCGTCAGCTGGAAGACGACACCGATATACTTTCATGATACACCAACACCACAGCCTCAGGTTTTCGCATTGCCGCCCGACTCAATAGTCTACCTATTAGGCCATGAGGAACCCAAATACTACCACTATTCCCGAGTGGCAAGACTCGCTCGTTATACTCACTTCCACCATGATCGAATCCCCTCATCAAATTCCTATCCGCCACGCTTCGACCTAGCACGCTCACCGGCGACCTGAAGTCGAGGCCAATTCTGTATCCTCGTATGCACTGCCGGCCCTCAGCACTGCCAACACGCTCATTCTGACACGCACTTGAGCTGAAAGATGACACCGGCGTGCTTTCACCATACACCAACGCCTGGTCTCGGATCTTCACAATTACAGTCCGACTCAGTCGGCTACTGTACCTAGTAGACTGTCCAACTCCGCCCCATTATGGTTGAATTTTCTCATCGCTCTACCCAATATCCCTCCGCCCAGCATACCCTCTGGATACTTGGACTTCTTGTTGTGTCCTAACGTACATCCATGGAGTACTCTCGGCATTCAAGCTTCTCAGCATGCCGCTCCCTTGTAAATGACTTCGTCGCGATCCTCGAAGCCAAGCTAAGATAGAAACATTAGCAAATCGTCAAAAACGTCTTGTCATCACGATCACATTACTGACCTCTGCCAAAGTTCTATGGTAACCTGCCGGAAAGATCATGCGCCCTTTGTACTCGTACGTTCGCCCAGACTTCTCGAACGCATCCGAGCTCATCTTCAGGGCCATCATCGCCAGCTGGGCGAACGTGTTCGAGCGTCTTTTGGTTCCGAAACTCCGAATATCCGACAACGTATACGTCCATTGTTTCCTGAAACCGACCTCCACCAAGCTTTCCGCGCCTTTGGGCCCCGCTCTCAGCATGGCTAAATGCTGCTGTTTCAGCTTCGCCGTCGCAGTATCCACTCGCTTCTGCATGGCGACCAGTTTCGATTCCAGCACTTGGAGTTTTGCGTCTGTAGAGCGCCCAATTTTCTCAATCTCGCGCTCAGCCGTCAACGCCCGCGCGCGAACATTCGAATAATTCTTTCGACTTTGCGCCAAGTCCGTTTCTAATGAGATCACACGGGTCTTGCTCGCCGTAGCCACCTTGGCTGCGTCCGCGACCTTTTTCTTATTTTCCCGCTCCTTCGTCTCTTCCCTTGCGATCTTCGTGGCGAGCTGCGATTTGAGACTTTGGATCGTGAGGATCTGCTTTTGCCTGCCTAGCTCCGTCGCTTCCAGCTGTGTCTTGTACTTCTCGGCGGCTTCCGCGACTTTCAGGCCTCTCACCCTGTCTTTCGTCTTCGTGTCGTTGGCTGCGGCGAGCTTGGACTTGAGATCTTTGACAAGCTCTTCGTGCTCTTGCTCGATCGATTCCAGCTGCTTGTTGTAGTTCGACGTGAGACTAGAGATGTAAGAGTCCTGGGACGCTCTGGACGCAGCGGCTTCGACTTCCGACTGGATGAGTTTGATCCGTTTGCTTGCGTGGGGCGAATCGTCGCGGTTGGCTTCGGGGGCGTGTTTCGGTGCTATTGTCGCGGTATCACCACGACGCTGATGTTCTATTGTGCAGGTAAGGCTTGAGGCTTGTCATTGTGAGCTTATTGACACTGGTCCTCGGGTTGATTCCTCGGATGGGGTGTAGGTACAGGGAGAGTGTTGTGGAAGAGAATCATTGAAGGTGATGAAACCTACCTGTCATATACAACGAGACGAGAAGCCTTGTTATCACATGGGTACTGACGGGCACACTGACTTCAAGCCAGCAACTGATCGCAAGTGAGGCGGGTTCAGGCCTTGGAAATGATCTTCAGATGAAGAGATCACGGCTCATTGAGGATTGAATGTGACAAACACATAGTCACGGGAAAGCCGACCACCTTGAACATATTGATGCCGAACGAAGACATGCCACCAGAACCCAGCTCATCACCTACTCATAAAAGTCGAGGTATAACCCAAGAGAAACCACCCCCAAACCAAACCATAAAAGAAACACCCCCACCTCCCAAACCCAAACAACACCTCACCCCCTAACCCCCCCCTCCAACTCACCCCCCACCGTCCATCCCCCTCAACTCCCCATTCCCCACCGTCCACCCCCCACCCCCCACCCCCACCAACCCAAACCACCCCCACCCCCACCCCCACACCCCAAACCCCCCCCCCCCCCGCCCAACCCCCCCCAACCCACACCCCAAAACCCCAAACACCC
>Ga0265797_10002824_pt1 | contig 28654 bp, 26 predicted proteins | sample P2T30metagenome_FD_192433 | JGI IMG/M metagenome (GOLD analysis project Ga0265797, IMG submission 192433) | Plant litter microbial communities from East Loma Ridge, Irvine, California - P2 T30 | ecosystem: Environmental > Terrestrial > Plant litter > Unclassified | place: USA: California...
CTACTGTAATCTACTATAGTACTCGTGTAGCTCCATGTCTTACTAGGCGCTCGCATAATTGCACGCTTGCGGATATTAGCGGTACTACGGTGCAATCTAGCCCCACCGAAAATCTGCCTATCTTGCTATCCGCTGGGTACATACATCAGATCGATTCAGCCCCACGGACGATCATGAATCACAAGCACTAGCAAGATTGTAGCAGTGCACCTAGTGGTCCGGTCCGCACCTACTCCTTGCCTGTATTTATACCCGGTGGGTGCTAACTGCCTAGTTGATATCTGAGAAGCTTCGCTGTGCCCTTCGATCTTAGCAATCGCTATTCTGAAACATAACATGTCTAGAGAAATGTCTGAAGGCATCAAGAACGGAGTGTTTCAACGCAATAACACAAAACCCCCAGCGGACAGCCCGGCTATGCAGTTGTTTTCCTTGGCTGGTAAAACCGCAATTATATCTGGCGCAGGTCAGGGGATTGGCTTAACAGTAGCCAAGACTTTTGCGGAAGCAGGTGCAAATGTGGCGATTTGGTACAACAGCAACAGCATGGCTATTGAAGAGGCCGACAACATCGAAAAAGTCTTCAAGGTCAAGTGTACGTGTGACCAAATCTACAGCTTCCTTGATGCATCATTTATTGAATGAAATAATTAAGAAGTCGTGCTGACCCATGACTCAACAGGCAAAGCATATAAAGTCGACGTCACCTCATACGACGAAGTGAAGGTGGCGATGGAAAACGCTATCAAAGAACTCAACGGGCGCGTTGACATCTTCGTGGCAAATTCTGGCGTTTCCTGGGGGGATGAGTCGTTTATCGACTCGAACATTGCGAGATACCTTGAAGTCATGGACATCAACACCAACGGATTTGTCTACTGCGCCCATGTTGCTGGGAGTCACTTCCGCAGACAGAAGCAAGAGGGAACTACATTGCATGGGACTGAGCTCGAAAATTTTGAAACCGGCAGCTTTATTGCAACAGCGAGCATGTCTGGCCACATCGTCAACATCCCTCGACATCAAGCGGCGTACAATGCATCTAAGGCCGCCGTCATTCATATGTGTAAGCAATCCAGAGACACTTGTCAGTGTTCCTACCGAGTCCGACTATGTTAACATTGTTCAGGCAAATCCCTCGCGATCGAATGGCTAAATTTCGCTCGTGTGAACACTGTATCTCCTGGGTTCATAGAAACTACTATAGCCGGACCGATCGCAGATGATGTCATGAGCGCGATCATGGACAAAGTGCCTATGGGGTAAATGATCCTACACACAAAGTCTGAGAATAGAAAAGACGGCTAACCCCCTTAGACGCTTCGGGAAAACAGTAGAGCTTAAGGGAGTATATCTTTTGCTTGCGTCGGACGCTTCCTCATACATGACGGGAACAGATATTCTTGTCGATGGTGGTTATACCGCACCATAAGCTTGAGTTTAGCGTGGAACCAATTACAAAATGAACTATGAAAGGCCTGTTCAGTACGCCTGTTAGTATTTGTCGATCGTCTAGTACGATTTTTGCATCCACTGGCTCGGGCCATGCAAATTTACAAGGGTAATAATGAGGACAAGAATAAGGCTGGCGATGACTATGGTGGCAAACGCGGGAGCTTCAGTGTACAAGCACGAATAAAAATGCTGCACGGACTGAAAGATCAATAGACTGCAACAGATCCAGACAAGTCCATTTCTTCCAGGACCATCGTTGCGGATTGCACGTCCGGTTGGAGTTGATCAACCTCGGATCCGACGCGTATTCTCAACATCCGGGGGCGTCGCTCGCATACCGTTCGATGCGTCTTCGCAAAGCCACGTAACGAACTGCATCTGCCATTCATGGACCATGATAATATGCCAGCATACTCTCCGCATTCATCATCCGTCTCAGCTTCACGGAAAGAGTTTTATCTACGACGAATAGCAATGCTGCTGGTAGGTATCCAAGTCTCGTACCCAACCATCGCTTATTGGGTAGGGGTCCATCGTTGATTTAACTTATGCAGGCGTGTTCAATACCATCGCAACATGATTGCATATGTAAAGATCGGACCTTCAGGATCGATTGAACCTGTTGGTCCACCTCGATACCACCCTACATCGCTGCGTATGGCGCATAGGGCTAGCAACTGACACGACGACGAAAGCCTTCGACTTCCGCAAATAGCCTCACTTACGCATGCAATCAGTACCTTCCTACACGTCAGAACTTGGAATCTCACGAGTCCGAATTCGATCGGCACTATGGCTACTCTTTGTGATAAAGTACCTTTCATTAAGAAAGCCGTAGTACAGTGTTTTAGACTAAGCTATTATTGCCAGCTAGCGCGGTTTTAAGGAAACTACAGTAGCTACAGTAACAGCGTGATAGCATAGTAACCCTAAACATTACCTGGACCAACTGGTTTACCTAATAGATTCAACAGTTCGGTGATGATAATTCTGCCAAAATACGATGGCCCGCCTGCGTCCAAGGCATCTAGAAACTCGTTTCGAATCGAGCACCCAGAGATAGGAGTTCCAGCAAATCTCGCGCGAAGAAAATTGATAACATCTGGAAAACTAGTGGCGGCTTGAGTGAAGTGCTCACCTGCCATGTCCCTAACGTAGGTAATTGAGACTCCGTCGCCGCAGAATTGGTCCACCAGCGCATCTGTATCGGCGATTGGAGAGATCTCATCGGCCACCGCCTTGTAGACGAACAGCGGCATTGATGGAACACCATGACGACCCATTTGTGCGTTCGAGCGAAAGTATTTGGCAAGAGTCGGCTCGAGGACGATATTTTCACCACCGTAGAAGTATGAAGAGATGTTCTGTCCGGCGAAAAGCACTACATCGCCGTCGAAGCAATTCTGTCCCGCTTGGTAAAATTCCGCTGCCTTTGCCGGAATCAATTGATTGGTCAACGCTGTCTGAAAGTCCTTGAATGCATTGGCCATGCCTAGGAGGGCGGCAGCGGCGATTCCGGCGAAAGGGCCATGGTTGATAGTCCCGTACACGTTCTGCACGTTTGGGGTAACTCCCCCAATTGCAGCTCCGACGAATTTGAGTTCCGGAGCGTAAGACGACTGTAATTCCATAGCCCATTCCGAGGCTAACGCACCACCGCTGTAGCCCCACATCTGGACCTTGGCATCACTCTTTACACCCGTGATCTTGCCTGACGAAAGCACTGCACGGACAGAATCGAGAGTAGATTGGCCAGCCTGGAAGCCTTCAATGAAAGTCGAATTAGGACCTTCCCAGTCCGGACTGCTCACGATCCATCCCTCGTTCAGAGCTCCAAGAATGAGGAGCATCTCGACATCCCCAGTGCCAGCGTAAATAGATTGAGAGCCAGTTTGAAGGGTATACGATGGAGCGCAATTAATTTGGCCTCCGCTGTCTTCTGCCACTTGATAGGAGACGACCTTGTCGTAGCTCGCATTCTCTGGTACCATGACAGTACTGACAGTGACCTCAGGCTGTCCCAGAGCGTTTGTGGTACGGTACAGGAGTTGGGTGACTTGTTTGATGTTCACCGGAACAAGGCTGAGCGCCTGGAGTTTAGCCGGGGCAGGCCTGGACCTAAGGATGGTCCCCGGCACGGCATCTTCGTAACCCGCTGGTGGTTGATAGAAAGGATCCTGAGCTGGAGGAATAGGCGCTACCCGGCGATGGATGCTACCCAAGGCAACTTGGCTGCAGATGAGAAGGTTCAGTAATGAGAAAAACATGATGAAGGAAGATGCGCGAAGTCTTGGAAGCGCCGCTGGTTGAGATGTCTGATACAGAGGACCGAGCTGGTCTATTTATGTAAGTCAAAGCATTACACTGAGCATACTGACCAGGCGCTCGCGAACGTAGCATGTGAAAGCTTGTCTAGCAACAAGCTTCTGAACTTGGTGTTTAGTTCAGCAAACAAGCTTTCAAACTCTAATTAGCTAGGTATGAATGAATTTAACCGAGTGATGCCCTCCTGAATCCAATTAACCCAATCGTGTCTACCTGATCGAGAATGCAAATCGAGAATGGTGACCCTAAGATGTGAAGATAATTTGATTGTGATGCAGTCTATTAGCTTCTCTGTCTAGTACCTCGGCATCGTGATCGATCGACCTCAATACTTATCGAAGATCTCACTTCAAGCTTTAGAGGCTAATAGCACAGACGCTTATTGTGCACCCTGCGTCGATCCCCCAGATTTAAGATGCGGGGGTTACCAGTCTTGTCTAGCTCAAATCTAGAGCAGAGCCGAGAACCGTCAACTACCTATTGGTGGGCGAGTCCGACTTGATATCTCGCTTTTTCGGATATCGACAAAACAAGCCGTTTCAAGGAAAATGGAATTTATCCTTTTCGTTATAGACGCGTTCTCTGTAAGTCTGGTAGTAGGAGATTGGTGTCTAAGCGAGTCTGGGGATAGCGAGCAGCTTAACATGGCCTTTTCTTACCCGTGGGGAAACCGCCATCGTCAGCAGTCAGTACTAGAACTTGTGAAGTGGAGGCTCTGAGCTACAGTTAGCACTAAGCGCCACAACCGGAGGATCTGCTGTCGGTAGAAACCTGAGCGCGGTTCCTATGGGGTACCCTGCTCGTTAGTGCAGCCTTCACGAATTTCTACACCACCTCGGCGCCTCGGTGCCTCGGCGGAAGGATCTGAATGTTCGAACTCGTGAAGATGTATGTCAAGCAACGATTCCAGGTTCGGTCATTCGTGCGATTCTGCTGGAGTGCGGCATATGATCAGGATAGGCGGCTCGCTAGATGTAGAGACGTGCGCAGCCGATACGACGGGCCAGCTTCCCACTTTTGACACACTCAGATATGATCAGCAAGGCACTGTCGCTATGTTCGATCTGAGTGACTGTACGTGGGGCTCCTTCTATGATACAAATGCGCTGGCATACGAAGAGCCTACCAAAATTGTAGAGAGAATCGGCAGAACGTGGGTGACAAGACTCTACGTATATTTATCTATGTTAGTCAAGTCTGGCCTCTCTTAGGAGAACCGACGATGCCACTGTGGTGGAACCTGTCAGTGGGTGTGATCATCCGGCCATCTCGTTCATGTTCAATCGGCCTGCAGAAACGAGCTCCCTTTGCAATCCTCCAGTACAGCCAGATGGTATCAAAACCGCTCATATCGTCGGTGCTGTCGTCGGAGGAGTTGGAGGCTCTTTCATCATGGCGATTTTATCGGTTTGGGCTATAAGAAGGAGAAAGAAAACCCTACATGCCGCCAAACCAGACACGGCGCGCAGGAGACGGAAGATGATTTCTCAATCGCACAAAAACTACCCGCCAATTTGATGCGTGTGGAACTTGATGAACAGCGATACGTCGCTGAACTGGACGGTGAGGCAGGAAGTCTTCATAGAATGATGTTAGTAACAACCAAGACTGACAACAAGCCGGCGTGGAATAGAAGCAGCGCTAATACGATCTCTTCCGCGTCCCCACTTCTTGTGCGATAGTCTTTGTCATAATCTCTTAGTTCATATGACAATTTGTGTCATTCTTTGTTCATCAGCTCTAAGCATCCGGGTACCTGGCTTAGTAATTGCTTATTATGGAATTAGTGCTTACTCTGAAAAAAATTCAACCTCGCTTTTGTGACTTACCCTGCTCCGTTCACCTGCACACACGAGCTTTGCAGGATTTACGCCCTGCACGCTGCCACGGGCGTTTGCGGCTATCGAATCAGGTACCACACGTCCTCTCAAGGGTATGTTACATCCCGTCATCCTTCCTCGTTCAAGTCCTCTAGCATCCAGACTTTGTTTCAGCTCTTCCAAAGAGTTGCAGAGGCGATGTTCAATGGCGCATAGTCTCAGTCACCAGTTTCCTCTATGCCTGACCGCTTCGGCCACATTCAGTGACCATCATATCTTTGAGGGGTACTGACGCCCGCACTGCCTCACTGACTCCGGGCTGGTGTGCTGATTGTGGCGTCTTACGTTCGGGGTTACCCCACTGTGGGGTGAACTCAGCGGGGTAGACTGGGCAGCTGCATCAAATCAATCCACAAAGTCTTATCGCTAGGTCAGCAAGCTACGCGAGATATCTGGCATTACCAACACATCCTTGCCGAAGAGGATCTGGACGTAGAGTATGACATCGCAAGATCCTAAGCCTGAAATGTCTCCACAAGGCTTACCCACTAGAGAAACGGGGTTCACCTCATAAGCTTGATCGCTCTGGCGAAACGAACTCGTATCTCCATACAGATGCAAAGAGATTTCTTGCTGTATTCATCACTCTGTGAAGACCACGACCAGGTGTAGCCAGTTGTTACCAGCGATCACTCTCTTCGCGTTCTCGCTGTTAAATTACATTCCCACAAAGAAGAATATCATCAACAACACGAAGCCATGAGTTCCTTCAACGACCATGGATTCTCCGTGACCCATCTTTCCAACGATGGTTGGTCTACCGAGGATGAAGCTACTGCCACATGCTTTTGTGGAGCTGTACAGGTGGTTCTGGTTAGTTTATCCAGGCGAAGCCTGCTGCAATACCGCTTTGCGCTTGCATTTCACCACTCCCGACAACAGACTGCGCGAGCTAAACGTTCTGCAGCCACTCCAGAAACCTGGTTTGATAAACCGTCATGTTTGTCATTGTCTCGACTGCCGCAAGATTGGTTCCGCCTTCTACCAATCGAACATCACTGTGGCGGACTCACATCTCAAGTACGTTCGTGGTGAGAACAATCTCGCGACATTCGAAGAGGCTACGACAGTACGTGCCAACGCATCTATGACAAATTATTTCTGCAAGACATGCGGAACTCTGATGTACCGTCGCGGCGCTCGATTTCCTGAGATGACGATCTTGCGCACCGGCACTGTGGATGATCCCGCTTTAGCAGAAACCAGGTTGCGGCCACAGGTAGAGCAGTTTATCGAAAGGAGGGTCGCCTGGTCGGTGCCGATTGAAGGTACGGCACAGACAGTAGGAATGCATCAGCCTTCTGACATTGCGAGGATTCCGTAAATATCTCACTACCTTTGTGCAACTGCCTACAATCTTGTCTTCAAGCCTCAGTTAGCCTTCGACCTAGCATGCTTCGACCTTCGTAAAGGGACGACAGGTCCTCTAAAATCTAAGCCATACTGCCGTCCGACATTGCCGTTCTGTTGCTGAACAGAGCCCACTGGCTGTGACTTCGCGTATCGTAAGATGAAAAGTCTCCAAAGTGACAAGTTGGCAGAACACTTATCCTATATCTGATAGTTGAGCGACCCGAGCGGTGGATGGTCCCTTTCTCCAGGGGATTGCGCTTGATCCCCTGATGAGAACCCGAAGATGCCATCGCAAATCGCCTCGTTAAATGCGTGCCCTGAAATCGTGTTATCAAAAGGCTGTAGAATGGCGTCCCAACTGGATGGGAACATTTCAGATTCTGACCCCACGGAAATTCCAGCTTTCGCACCTTGACCTGCGGATGGAAGAGACTGAGAGGGGTAGACGCCAGCCAACATGTTCTGATAAAGCTGCTGAATAACATTGAAAGCTGAGCTGGCCAGGTCATTCGTGGGTTCAAGAAGTTTTAGTCTATCCAAAGCCCACTCTAAATTCCTCTTTGCTGCGGGGTATTGGTCTGCAAACTCATCTGGAAACCGAATGTGCATGGCTGCAATGAGTATCGTAGCATCGAACGTGGCAAATACCAGTTCAAAACTCTTGTGTTGCAGAGGCTCTGTCCGATCGAAGAGGCGGGCCTGTGATTCCAAAATCTGCGTTGCGAAGTAATATGCCTTACTGCGACTGCTTGAAGACAAAGATACGAACGGTCGATGCAGGGCAAACAATACGAAGTGTACATTGGTGAACATGATTTCCAACGCTGTGGAAAGCCAGGCAGATTCGTTCGAACGTGATCCCTGGGGTGTAGCCCACGCAGGAAGATTAGCAATATTAGCGAGGATGCTTTCGTGAAGCTGCTCAACCAAGAGAAAGCCATTAGCCTTCTTCTCGAGCCCGTGTATATCCTGCAGATATTTGTAGGCCGTATGAAAACCACAAAGAATGACGTCGCGGGGCCGCGGCAGCTCCTGCTCGATCGGGCTGTCATTCCACGAACCGGGGAGGGGGATGTGGCTAGGATTCAGGTTGGTCACCATCGGTCGTCCCAGAACCACAGCCATGTGGGCATCCCAAAGATGGAGCATTAGCCAGACCCTACATCCCAAACTGTGGTCTGGTAGATTTTGATGCCCGGGATTTAGCGTGTGGGCTGACGTCTCCAGGTGAAGACCGAGTTCTTGACCGTTGCGAATCGCAGTTCCGATAGAATGCCACGCCTCTACCACCTTCCCGGTATTCTTTTCAAAAGAAGCGCGCAACAATCCAGCCTGAATCGTTGTGAGAGTGAGCTTACTTTTCTCAACTAAAGAAGCGAGACGCAGGCCTGCATCACTAAACTCTGCTGCTCGATCGGATAGTTTCATGTCGGGTGCATACTTCAAGTCATTTAGACTGTCGTCATGGTCCAATGGTTGGAATAGCAAAGACTGTGCCAAAACTTGGAATAGCAATGCCGGAAAAGACCAGAGGTCGGCTGTCAAACCATTTGGGATTTCCTTCAGCTGATTATATGAGAGACTTTTCCACTGAAAAAGTTGGTTCAGAAAGATAGCTTCGTCCACTATATCGTAATGCCACGATACGTTCGTAAAAAATGCGTGCACTAGCAATTCGATGTGCCTCCACGATGGGAGTTCTCGGACGATCCTTCTGTACTGGTCTGCTGAGGGGCTATGCCGAAGCCCAGGATCGGATTGGAGGCTGGGGGGACCTGCGATGCAACAAATGATACCCATGGTTCCGTTGCTGTCATTGGCATAGCCAAGATGTCTGATTGCGGATTGGGTGACCGTTGACAGTGTGGGAATTCCGTCTGCGTAGGTTGGCGGAGTGACAGCGGGTAGACTTGGCTGATCCTCGAGCTCAAGAGGAAGATTGGCGGGTTGCGCACGATCATCATTCAGCTGGTAAAGACAAATATCCTGTTCCGTTAGCACCGTGGCACAATCCAGGACGATAGCATACACTCTTGCCGCGCTTTATGCAATGTAAACATGGTTGCCGACGATCGCACTGTATGGTCAGCCTGGCTCTCGGCATGAAGGTTGTGAATATTACCTTTTGCTTACGTCTGTGACATTCACGGCACGAAATTGTGGGGCGGTTGCGTCTCGCATGTGATTCAACGTGGCCATTGTCGTCTTGCATGGCGGTATAGCTTTAGCAAGAGCGAGACTTTGAGGGGATGAAGCTGGCCGACAAGGAAATCAATGCACAGAGTTGAGACTGATGATACATGAGGCGATAAAGAGCCACTTGGCCCTGACGGGCGCTAGGATTACGAAGATGAACAACCCCCACCTTACTATGACAGAGGAAGAACTGATGATTTACCGAGGTTAGACCGGACAGCCAATCAAGGGTTGCCGGATCCTTCCTAGCGGCTTCTGACGGCTCGATCGAAGCACGGATCGTCTACAGAAGAACAACTACTTAGTAGTCGCCCGTATCTCAGGCACCTTGAGCTACGTCCTCTCACTCACTCGACCTATAACCCGTAGGTATCATCAGCGGTATACCGATCCCGTGCACCTTGCTCCTTTGTCTCCCCGTACCGTGAGATCTGATGTAGATCGAATTTAGGTAAGTGAGCATACTTTATTTTTTTACACCAACCTAAGGGGTCAACCGTTTGCAGCCATCAGGGAGTCCATTCTCTGGAAAGACATACGTGACCATGCTGTGTAAAGCAGGCGTCATCTCGAGTTGGGTACATAATCAACCATGACAAGCAACCTGGGACTTGTAGAGAGATGTAGTCTGCGCAGTCAAGTAAGACTGACTCAACGATGTGCATACTGCGTTCTATATTACGTTTTCACTTGTTTGAACCAGGCCGCGATTTCGCCTATGTTACGATCGACGACATCCGGCTGCTCGTAGTGCTGGAAATGCGACGCGCCATTATCCCAAACCAGCTTCTTGGCCTTGGTCGGGATCGATTCGAAGTGCCTCTTTGCTGCCGGCGCATTCATGCAATTATCACCATGTATTACCAACGCTGGCTTATTGAGTTTTGCCACACCATATACGGTTGAATAGCCAAAGTGATCTAAATCACTCATGACCGCGTATCGATTCTCGAAACCCTTTAATGTCCAAGGACCATACCACGACCATGGAACCGGTCCAGGAAGACCAGCAAGTGAGCCGACACTAGGGTCTGCAGCTTTGGGGTCCACAAGAGGTTGGTAAACGACCTCTCCCGTTTCGTCGTACAGTTCCTTAGCTTTTCTGGCCCTCTCAATACGCGCCTGATAGAGAGCTTCTCCTTGCTCAGGTGTGGGCATCTTCATAGCTCCTACATCAACGCCTGGCTCGATATTGACGCAGCCAGCACAGATCATGTAAACATCCGTCTCGTGATCGCGATAGTATCCTGTCACGGAAGCCACAGCGATGACACGATCGTCGTATGACGCGACATCCAGGCACTCGGGACCGCCCTGGCAAACACCAACCAGAAACAGTTTCTTGGCATCCACATCACCTCTACTAGCGAGGTAGTCGAGGCCGGACACAACATCTTCGTTCTTCATCAGGGGGTTCTCGAGACGCCGCGGCACTCCAGTACTCTCTCCGACCGTGCGTGGGTCGAAGATCAAGGCGGCGTAACCTTCGTCGGCGAGCCGCGTACCATATTGTAATGGGGCTTGCTCCTTGACGAACGAGTATGGACCGAGGACAACAACGCCAGGAGGATTTGTGATGCCTTTGGGCATGTAAAGGATGCCAGTGATTGTCTCCCCGTGAGATGGGTAAGTTACTTTTTCGGTAGTGTACCGGCCGTGGCAAGCCATAGTATGAGCTGAATTCGAAGAAAACTGAGATGGTGATACAAAGGATTGACAACTGATACGGAAAGGCTGTGTTGAATACTGGTTGTTGAGCCAGCGATGGGGAGGATACACCTGGACATACTTATATAGTTTGATATGAACATACACTTGAACACAATCGATGCCTTTCTCCTGAGGACACGTTTGGTCGTTCGACATAGCCGTGGTTCGTGCATCGGCCGTCCAAACACCGTCTGTGGTTTTCGGCGATAAGATGTACTCGACTTTCGGCGATAAAACTCACCTACCCAGGTTCGGAGTTTCGGGCTCACAGACCATCGCCATTATGACGCTAACGACCAGACCATCCTAGCGCGGCCGCTGAAACCCTGTTGACATTGACGGGCAATCCGCGCAACCGTTGCCCCCGATCGGTGGTCCCAAGCGACCTGACAGGGTATGCTCCAATACTTCGACACGCGCACAACGAGTCAATGGTTCTGCTCTGTTCGCAGAACCTTCAGTGTGCACAGGATATAGCGATATACCTTTTCCGAGATCGTAGAGATGCTCTCTTTACACGATATAATGCAACATGTTCTGGAAGTGTAGGTTACCTTATGGGCAAGATGCGCTGTATCTGGGTTTGTTACATCACACACGATATTGAGATTGACGGACAGCCTGGTCTCGGCGAAGCCTGTTGCAAGGCGCACGTATCGAGACGCTGAGATAACATGTCGACGTCGTGTAGGCATGTGTATCCGTGATTCAAAGAATGTGTGTTTGCGACAGTTTATTGAAATCCCGAAGGCCGTCGGCGCTCCAGGCGATCCATCTTCGTACACACAGCTGTGCTCACATGAAGCATCACCCACAACGCCCGCTGAATGCCCCGAAGAATTGCGCAATGCATCAGCGATATCGTCTTCAGTCATTGGTTCTATTCTACGCCCGTGGTAACATGTGTTAGTATCTGACTGCATTGCCGCCCGGGCGTACGAACCCCGCATGTTCCTTCAAGACTTCTCTGGGCCTCAACACAACCCTACTAGAGATAAGGTATTTACGACGGATCGTATGGCGGTGTCTGTGGTCCAAGCCTCTAGCCGAAATCCTTCAATCCAATGAAGGTACTACTTCATGCGGTCGGAGTTAGGTGTCATGATCTTAGGGCATATTGGAGCGTCGGGCATAGAGCTAAGCGCCGAAAGAGTATCCAGCGGCATGAGGCTTTAAAGGCTGAACATGCACATTCATTCGAATCAATAGCACCTTCCTCCTCATTTTCCCGAATCTCTCCTCCCGCTACTCCAACTTGTCGGTGAACCGGAACTGTGTCACACGCACACCTAAAATGTCTTCTCAAACGCCAGTCTGGTTCATTACGGCAGCCTCGAGTGGCTTTGGCAAATACATAGCTCTTGAGGCTCTCTCTCGCGGCCACAAGGTTATCGCCAGCGCACGTAGCACGTCGCGCCTCCACGATTTACAAGAGAAGGGCGCAGTGACTGTTGCACTCGATGTCACAGCACCGCAAGCAGAGATCGAAAAGATTGCACAAGAGGCTAATGCGCAGTATGGCTGTATTAATCACTTAGTCAACGCGGCCGGCTATATCCTTGTTGGTGCAGTCGAGGAGACCTCGTAAGTCATGCTCTGGGCACCCGGTACGCCTCGAAGATATTGGACTGACTCGAAAGCAGACCCAAGGAGGACTTTGATCAGTTCAATACCAACGTATTTGGCATGCTGAATGTCTCAAAGGCCTTCCTGCCTTACATTCGCGCTACTTCTGGTCACCGCACTATCGCGAACTTCGGCAGCATTGGCTCCTGGCATGGTGGTGCGGGCTTCGCGCTCTACGCTGGCACTAAGTGGGCATGCAGTGGCATCTCCGAGTCGATGCGCAGTGAGCTTGCGCCGCTAGGGATCTCTGTGACAGTTATCGAGCCGGGATACTTCCGAACTGGCTTCCTCAATGCTGGTACGCAAATCAAGAGTGAGAAGAGAATCAAAGAGTATGATGAGACTGCTGTGGGCGAGGTCAGGGCGACACTGGATAAGGTGAATGACAATCAGCCTGGTGATGTAAAAAAGGGTTCTAGGGTGATAGTCGACATCTTAACGAAGACTGGCGCCGCTGAAGGAAGAGACGTTCCGATGCGCGTGGCGCTGGGCTCAGATTGTTCTCCTGGCATCCGCGAGAAGATTGAAGGAACCATGAAGTTACTGGCTGAGTGGGATGCGATTACAACCAAGACTGACCACGAGTAACTTAGGGACGGCAAGAAAGCACTAGTTTAGCGTTCCGCATAAACTGCGCGGTTGATGTTCTGATGCGCAGCTATATACACGGATTTCATTTGCAATCATCGAATCTCTATACTCCGTACCAGACGGCGGTCTTGTGAAACTGCAGACGAATATGTTCTCGAGTATGAATTAGCCAACTTAACCCTAACCCGCTAATCACGAGTAACAATCATTTGCAGTGCGTCTGCTCACCTATGTAATCGTTGGTGTAAAACCAGATGTTCATGTTACGAGTCCGCAATCGCAACAACCAGTCCATCGGGCTAGCCATGACCCCGTAGCTGCTCAACATCATAAAACGATTGGCAGTTTTCCAGATCAGTTGAAAGTAGTTTATAGCCATTTCATGGGGGTCTTACGGGGCGTAACCCTCCTTACTCGTGATTATGGTCGCACGGTCTTGACGTGTCTTCGCTGCCGGATGTCACCCCAACATCCGTACAGTGGTAGTAATAGCGGACATGATAGGCATGTACGCTAACAGTGCCCTCTACCCATGGTCACCGTCTACCCCTATTACTGCTGTGGTGCTGACGAGCGCGCTCTTCTACTCGTCGTCTTACAGGTAACAGACTAACAACGATACCAAGAGTTTCAAGATGTGAGCCTCCAACAGCTCTTACTCCTCTTCGTCCTTCTCCTTGTCGCTCTATAGGTCGTCATCTCCGCCTTGAATTAGATAGTGCTATTCTGCGCTTACGACTTCGTCCTCGTCCTCATCTGCGACTTGCTTGTTCTTCTACAACGACACAATCTCGCTGGGCGTTAATTCGTACAGTGACCTGTGTCCCCAACACCCTTTGATCTGAAAATAGTGCAGGCGCTTGGAGGTAGGCTCACCATGGCCCCCTTTGGTCGCCAACCATCCGTCTTGATGCACTACGACGAGGGACGATGTACATGTGCGACGCCGCGTTACAGATGCTGTAAGCATATGACAGTCGGGATCTCTTACAAAACAGGAACTGAGGTCTCTTCGGGAATCTACGCGGCAACATCTTGTCCCAACACTCCCAACATTGATGTCTATGAGTTTCTAATCGAATTGGAATTCACGACATGATGCCAGGACATGCATTATCCCACCATCGGTACCATCTCCTGTACTCACAAGAACAGCGCTTCTGCGACGGAAAGACGGTTCAGAAACTACCTATATATGCTGTTAGTACCTTCTACCTGTCTACTTTTGTTCTTGTCCTACAGCTGTTCGTAGTAGTCACGACACGTTCGCCTTTTGGCCGCTTCGCTGGGTTGTCTACTGTAGAGTAGTCAGCGATGTCTCGCTACACATCCTTGGGCCGGGTTTAGCAGGGTCCTAGCGTGTATGCATCCACCATATCTATGCGCGCAGAGGTCTTATTACTAGTATCTCAATTGAGTGAACTAACATCGCGATACTTAACGTGCCGTCTCTACGCTGAGGTATTATACAGCAGTACCTTCGCTCGACTCCCCTGCCTTCGTCTCAATCTTGATCTCCGGACCCTCAATCTTCTTCACTTTCCTTCCTTCCCACCACGACATGATACCGGCGAACATCGCGACGCCGCATCCCAACGCGATGAATGTGCCTGTTGCCCACGTCGGACGATCCAAGCGATTGTAATGCCACATGAAAAAACAGAGGACCGCCTGCAGCAGTGTATTTAACACCATCATATCAACCGTGAACGCCAACTTCCACATGCTCGTTGGCGGCGCCCTCACTCCCGTGAATGTAGCCGGCTCCAGGGTCTCCCCACCACGTCCTTCGCTCTCGGTGAACCACGCAGGTGGTCGGAACCACGCTTTGTTCTGGTTAAAGAGGCGGCGCATAGCGTTCGGATCGTGGAAGTGAATGGCGCGCTTCACCCAGTAGAAGTCGCGGAAGCGCCAGGGTGCGAGGCCAAAGCCAGTGACGCAGAATAGTGCGTTAAGAATCTGGCTGTCGATCTCGAGCCAGATCTTATTCTGACTGTAGTCATTGTCGCAGTCGTAGATCTGCGTGCCACGCACATGGCACATGGCAGGGGCGGCCTTTAGGAGCAAGAAGAAGAGCATTGCGCCCCATGCCTGCAAATGTCAGCGCGCATGATTGTGGCAGGATAAGGGTCAACTTACCACGACGTTGAGGCCATAAATCGTGATCAAGAAGCCAGACGGTGTGAGGAAAAACACCCAGAATGCTTTCAGACCGTTCTTGATGGTCGAACCCCACGATTCCTTGTGTTCAGATGCGTGCTTCTCCTTCAGCGTCTGTCGGCGGCGGATTCCATGCCCATGATGCCTGCGCAAATGCTTGTGGGCCTTCTCGTCTGTTTCTCCTGGTAGCACAGGTTCGTCTGTCGCTGGGCGGTCGAGGACTCTGGTTTGCGACTTAACCAGCGTAAGCTCGCCATCTTCGTCCGGCTTCGCGATAAGCGTCGCATGGCCATGGGCATCGAAGGTGATGTTTGCGCCGCCGACTTCCGGTTCTCGCAGCTCGGTCAGATTTGGTGCTTGAGCCATTGCCGTTGCTGTGGCCTGCCACATGCCCAGCTGCGGCGTCGTGTGCAGCAGCGATGACAGGGACATTCCTCGCGCCCGCCCTGCGATGCCCTTCTCCTGGTTGTCCGTCATGGCTGAACGTGTATGCGCAATCGGCGTCGCGCAAAGTGTCCTTTCTTGTGTCCAAGGCGAAAGTGAAGGTTGAAGAAGAATAATCGTTATCGTTGCGATCGCATGTTCCTCCGCTGTTCCTCCGTTCCTCCACGCGGTTCAAGCTAGAGGCGCTTGAGCCTTTGTATGCGGATCTCCGACGAACGTGATAGGCGTGCCAACGCGAAAATCATCTGCGCGGTGATGCGCGTGCGTCGGTGTTGAGGTCCAGGCTATTGAGAAGATCCGGCCGACTGTGATTACTTCGTACGATGGTACGGGCGATGGTTTGCTGGGGGCGGTTGATCGCCAACCGAGGCGAGACAACGCGCTGTGGTTGGCGAGGCCTGCCGCAAAAGACCCGCAAACTGCAGATCTAGAGCCAGAAAAGCAAGAGGTGAGCATTGGCGCTACCGCTCATCTCAGAAGGTCCGACTGCATGCCCAAGCAAACGTCGATAATCTTACATTATGTCATCCAAGCCGTAATCTTGGGTCCGTATATATCGACGGGGACCCAATGTAGTCAGCATTAGCAGCCGGTATCGCTGTCGCCATGCCTTTGAACTTCCACAAGAACCAGAAACGCGGGGAATTCCATGACAACAAAGCGCAAAGTACCGGACGAGTCAACACCTTTGGCCAGGTCGCCATCCAATTCCACAAGAACACGCATGCGCTGAGACATTGGATCGATAAGGCCCAGGATGAAGCCGCGGCATGCCGACCAGCGCGTTGCGCAAGACCGCGAAGAGGAAGCACAACCTTAGTGGATGAGTTCATCAAGGAACAGACCAGCAACACCAGTGCACCGCGATTGAACATCGCAATACATATCTGTGGATCTCGGGGCGACGTGCAGCCCTTCATTCCGATCGCGAAGCTGCTTCAGGCCGCTCCACATCACCACCGGGTACGCATCTGCACGCATCCAGCTTTCAAGGATTTCGTGGAAAGCAATGGCGTGGAGTTCTTTTCGATTGGTGGTGATCCGGAAGCGCTAATGGCGTACATGGTGAAGAACCCTGGCCTGTTACCCAACATGCAGTCCATCAAAGCTGGTGATATCGGCAAGCGACGGAAAGAGATGGCTGAAATGATGGACGGAACCTGGAGAAGTTGTATCGAGGCCGGTGATGGTATGGGCGAGAGAATATCAGCGTTGAATGTAGACGCGGCGGAGGACCTGTTCATTGCCGACGCTATCATCGCCAATCCGCCTTCAATGGGACATATCCACTGCGCAGAGAAGCTGGGCATTCCGCTGCACATGGTCTTCACGATGCCATGGTCGCCGACGAAAGCGTTTCACCACCCCCTCGCGGCTATGGAATATGGTGAAGTCGAAAAGTCTGTGGCGAATTACTTCAGCTTCGGCATTATGGAGCTGCTAACTTGGCAAGGGTTGGGAGATGTCATCAATAAGTTTCGAACGCAGACTCTAGGCCTAGACGCGATGAGTCCGCTGTGGGGCCACCGGTTACTCCCAAGGCTTCGTATTCCGTACAGTTACCTTTGGTCCCAGGCTCTGATACCGCGGCCGTCTGACTGGGGCGACCATATCAACATCACGGGATTTTCATTTTTGGACGCCGGTTCAAACTACACTCCGCCTGATGACTTGGCCGAGTTTCTTGCCAAGGGACCACCACCAGTGTATATTGGCTTTGGTAGCATCGTGGTCGACGACCCAGTGGGCCTCACCAAGCTTCTCTTCGAAGCGGTGAAGCTAGCAAAAGTTCGAGCGATTGTTTCCAAGGGTTGGGGAGGTGTAGGCGGAGGTGACGTACCAGACAACATCTACCTTATCGGCAACTGCCCACACGACTGGCTGTTCAAACGGGTATCTTGTGTTGTGCACCATGGAGGCGCTGGTACAACAGCTGCCGGGATTGCATTGGGAAAGCCCACAGTTGTCGTGCCGTTCTTTGGTGATCAACCCTTCTGGGGACAGGTAAGTCTGTGACGATTGATGATGGGGTTGTATTGACCTTTGCAACAGATGATTGCTAAGGCTGGTGCCGGTCCGGTGCCTGTTCCTTTCAAGCAAATGACTGCAGAGAGCCTCGCCAATAGCATCACCTTTGCGCTCCAAGATTCGGTCCAAGTTGCTGTGCAGAAAATGGCCGCAAGTATTGCAGAAGAAGACGGCGCTGGTGACACGATGCGAGATTTTGAGCAGAGGTTGAATATCGACGCCATGCGATGTCAGCTATGTCCGGAACGGCTGGCTATATGGCGTGACAAACAGACTGGGGCACATTTGAGTGGCTTGGCCGCATGTACGCTTGTCGAGAAGAAGGTACTCGATGTGAAGCATCTACGGCTACTGCGACATCGTCATTACTACACACATGAAGGAGCCGAAGGACCATTCGTAGGTGCCGTAGCAGCCTTCGGAGGACTCATGGCTTCACTTGGCACAGATACGTCAGACTTCTCTCAACGCCTGAAGAAAAGACCACGCGAGTCGGACCTTGAAGCATTGAAGAGAACACTGACAAGAGACGATTCGGATGACGCCAGGCTGGAAAAAGGTATCACTTCGAGGCAATTCCACCACCTGGCATACAGAATGGCAGCGAAATCTTACGAAGACGATATGATTCACAACTTCGAGAAACCTTCAAGTCGGCCGGGGCTGACTGCCCTCCGTGACAGAGTCGCAGCAAGGAGAGCTAAAGGCGGTCGTGGGTACCAGATAGTCAGCGCCACCGCACACTACATCGGTGATCTGACAGCAACTGGTGCCAAGGCACCAGTCGCTCTGTTCTACAACATGGCCAACGGCTTTCGAAATTTTCCGTCGTATGCGATACGTAATGATCCTGCCAGGCGAAGAGATGAGATTACTGGGTTTGGAAGCGGATGCAAATTAGCTGGGAAAGAGTTCGTGCTCGGCTTCGGCGATGCATTGGTGGGTATTGCAAGGCATCCATATCTCGGTGCAAAGCAGGAGGGCGCTCTTGGCTTCGGTAAAGGGCTTGGTAGAGGTCTTGGTGGTCTTTACTTCCATTCGATGGCTGGTGAGTTGACTCTACATTGTGAAATATGCCTATCTAACGTTACCAGCAATCTTCGGCGTACCAGGATACTTCTTGAAGGGAATTGAGCGGGGACTGTTGGCGCGCCATCTCACTGCTGTCCAGGCCGAGATCTTCTTCATTCAGCTGCGCCGATCGGGTGTTGGCTTCCGTGGTGCGAGTGACGCCGAGAAGGCAGATCTGGTAGCGAAGTGGGAGGAATTGAAATCGAGCATAGCCAGACATTAGCGTAGGATCAGTGTAACGAGCGCTGCAGCCTGCAAAGCTTAGTGTTGTGGTGAAGGTCGTGAGACGTCAAGGTGACTAGTGCAGGAACGGCCGGTGGTTGGGCAACCGCGCCCGCGGGCCCCGTGGCCCCCACGCGCTCTAATTCGTCCGCATCAGGCTGCCAACACTAGACGTGCTGAGACAGCTGAAGCCGTCACAAATAACATGCTGAATATTGCGCGGACCACAGAACTTTCTCTTCCGCTTTAATGTGCATCCGATCCTCACACCTTCTAGTGTGTTAGCAGTGTCGGCTGAGTACGCGCAGCAGGACGCCCATCACAGCCTCCTCAACGCCATCGACGCCCAGACGAAGACGCACCAGATCTCCGTCGGCAACTGCAAGTAGCGCGCGGACGCGATGACTGCAACTGAGCTCAACCGCATAATATGGCAGATTGCGCTATCTGCAGCGGCTGCTGCCATGAGCGTTTTTATGTTCAAGCTCGTGAAGATGCGCACGATCTTCTACAAGCTGAAGAAGCAAGGACTGGTACGCAACCCAGCCGAGCACTGCCGCCTATTTCAAGCTGACGCGATACAAATTGAAGCCCATGCCGCCGTGGGACTTCGCAGCTGGTAACCTCAAAGTGCTGCCAGGACTCCTTGAAAAGTTTCCCAAAGGCTCCCAACAATCTGATGTATTCACCCTGCTATCGAACGACTTTAAGGACTCTGACAACTGCTTTTATGTCGATCTATGGCCTTTTAGCAGTCCGCTCCTCGTAGTCACCTCGCCAGATCTAGCGATACAAGCATGTCAAGAGCATGATCTTCCAAAGCCTCCAGTTCTCATACCGTTCTTTGCACCCTTTGCGGGTGGGCCCAATTTGTTTGATATGAACGGCGCGGAGTGGAAGCGCTCGAGGGCGCTCTTCAACCCGGGCTTTAGTGACAGGGTAATGCTTGGGAGCATACCGCACATCATCGAGGAAGCCGAAGTCTACGTGAAGCTGCTGCGAGAGCATGCGAAGAAAGGGGATACGTTCTCGCTGGACAGATTGACGTGCGACTACATGATGGACGTAATCGGTGCTATCACCATGTGAGTGCATGTCGCTTCGTTGCAGCGTGAACTTGTGCTGATATGCTTTAGCAATACTCGCCTTCACTCCATGACTAGCCACAATGCGCTTGCAGCCGCCATGCGAAGCTCTATCGAATGGCATTGCCAGGATGAAGAGTTGAACCCTTTCATACGCTGGAACCCTATGCGACCCTTGATCGAATGGTGGAACGGCAAAACCATGAATCGATACATCGGCATCGAGCTGGACAAACGATATGAAGACTGGAAGACCCATGAGCCATCTAATCGTGCAAGTTCCGTCATGGACATTGCGATAGCAGCGTACATGACCGAGCGCAAGGCTGCGGCGAAGCTTGATGCCGACTTCAAGAAGTGGGCGACTATCCAGATCCGCCTGTTCTTGTTCGCCGGGCACGACTCGACCGCTGCAACGATTGTTTACAGTCTATATCTGCTGTCCAAGCACCCAGATGCTTTGGCCAAGGTTCGTGCAGAGCTCGATGAGGTCTTTGGATACGGCATCGACACAGCTGCTACCTCACTGAACATGCATCCAGAGCGCATCAATAAGATTCCATACACCACCGCTGTCATCAAAGAAACCCTGCGACTCTTTCCACCAGCTGCTGGCATGCGAGGTGGGCTTCCAGGTGTCTTCCTACGTGACAAGAGTGGAAACAAGTACCCTACCGAGGACATTAACATCTGGATCTTACACGGAGCAATACAGCGGAATCCAAAATACTGGCCTGAGCCTCATGAGTTCCTGCCGGAGCGCTGGCTTGTTGAGCCTGGCCATCCTCTGTACCCGCCAAAAGGTGGATGGCGGCCATTCGAAGCTGGCCCAAGGAACTGCGTTGGCCAAACGCTTGCGATGCTGGATATCAAGATCACCTTGGCGATGACAGTCCGCGAATTCGACGTTCATGATCAGTATGAAGAGTGGGACCGGCTGCATCCTTCGTCTGGTGTCCAGACGGTCTTTGGGGAGAGAGCGTATCAGGTACCGCTGGGAGCAGCGCACCCTGTGCACGGTTTTCCTTGCAAAGTCACAGCGCGAGAATTCTTGAAGAGTTAGTTGGTATAAGAAAGAAGAGTTGAGATTGGTGGAATCGGATGGACGCATTATCAGGCCAGTTGAATCTTCTTCTTCTGAGGTCCTTCTCACGTCGCTGTGTTGAGAAATCATGGGTGAGCTTGATGTTTGGTTGGGTTTTGGCAAGAAGGTTCCACTCGCCTGGCTTCCCCCGCTTGTGACCTACATTATCTACAATCCCCGACAGTTTGTAACATAGAGAGCATCCAAAGGCCGAGACTTGGAGAAACTATGATTGACCAGAATAAGGGCCGAATCGGTAGAGGCTGAGATAACAATTGTTCGGCTATCTTAGCAAGTGAACTGCGCGCTGCGACAGTTTGATTGGCTGCTCTGGGTCTCTACACCCCAATCTGTACTAAACGCCGGAGACCTTCCTAAACTGCGGTAGCGTGGCGCCTAACACGACATATGCACCCACCAAGTTACGGAGCGGCCCTTTCGTGGTATCGCTATCTTTACATTATTCGTTAATGGATGCGTACTATATCTGGCTAGGACACGCTTGCGTAGGATATATATTAATCACCGTGTGGAGCACCTGCTCAAGACGGCTTGGCAAGCCGAAGCATTCAATCGGAACCGACCAAGCTTTAACAAGAGATCATGGGGAAGCTTAAACACCTGCTCAAGACAGCTTGGCAGGTTGGCGGACTCACCCGAAACTGACCAAGCGTTGACGAGATATCATGGGGAAGGTTAAACACCTGCTCAACGCAGAGTGTCCCCCGTGCTGGCACACCATCAATGAGTTGAACATTGGGATATCACCCACGCCGAACGCCGGAAATTCCCGCCGCGATAGTACTTAAGAGGTGACTGATGCTTCAATGTTTGATACTCATCACTTCGAAACCCGCCTCCTAAGCAAGACTCTTTATCAAAGCTTGTCAATATGCTCACCAAGACTCTTCCGATCGTTCTTCTTGCTGGCGCAGCTTCGGCAGCTTGCCCTCTCTCTGTCTCGATCGCTCATGCAGACAACCATGTTGTGAACGTTCAAGTCACCAACACCGGAAGCGAGACGATCCAAGTCTTCAAGGGCAACACCGTGTTCAGTTCCCATGAGACCAAGGACTTGTTGGTAGCCGATGCAGGTACGCATACCTTCAATGACGATTACATGCCATGAATTCATATTGACGGTCAAAACAGCTGGCAATGCTCTTCCTTTTGAGGGAGTCTACGTCAACTACAAGAAGACCGGTCTTACTGCCGACAACTTTCAGAAGATCACGGCTGGAGAGACAATCACCGTGCCGGTCAATGCAGCCAAGAGCTACAAGCTCAAGGGCGTTCAGAAAGCCAAGGTCTCCGCTGTCCAAGGTTTCCGCTACGCCACAGGAGAGGAGGCTCCCGCTGCTCTCCAAGACCTGTCCTCCTGTGCGGACCAGACGACTGGTGCAGTCGAAGTAACTCCGGATCAAAGCAGCGCAGCTGAGTAAGCTACGACCATAACTCTGGCAAGACATAGGAACTGATATCAGCTCCCTAGGCAACACATCTCTCACAAGCGCTCTGAGCCTGCTGCCTCCCGCATCCAGAAGCGCTCCATCACTTACTCCTCGTGCTCGACGTCGCAAACGTCTACCCTCAAGACTAGCGTCTCAGACGCTATCTCCATGGCCGGTGCCGCATACACCGCCGCCGGCTCCGGAGCCGACTACTTCACCACCTGGTTCAAGTCAACTTCGGTGAAGTCCAAGGTACAGACCATCTACAACGACGTCAAGAACGTGCAGACAACCTCGCCCAAGATCTCTTGCACAGACACATACAACGACTGCAGCGACGGCTCGGCACTTCTCTACACCATACCCAGTGCGAACGTCATTGTTCCCTGCCCCAACAACGGCTTCTGGGATTTCCCCGAGCTTGCCGCTCAGTGCAGCAACGACGACTACGACAAGGCCGGCAGCATTCTGCACGAGATTACGCACTTGTACGGTACAAACGACTACGGATATGGGTATGTTGCAGCGCAAAAGCTTAGCGCCACCCAGGCTGCTGCAAATGCGGATACGTACGAGATGTTCGCAGAGAGTGTTAGGCTTGGTGGCTGCACCGTTGGTTAGATAAAGTAGTTGAGGGGATCTATCTATTAATTCACTTGTTAACTTCTTCTGGCTTTCGACCGCGTACTGCACGTTTATGCATCGTGTTACAGGCGTGATCAGGCAGTCCGGAGGGATGTTGAGATACGGTACTCTGCGCTAAGACATCCGCTCAGAGCGCGACGGTTCTCGAAAAGTTACTTGGCATGGGAAGAGAGAATTGAGATGTCTGGATCTGGAAGAATTTGTTACCACTGCTTGACGTGCAGCGCGTTTGAGTTGAGTGCATTCATCTATAACAGGTTTTCTCAAGTTGTTAGGACGACTTAGACCAGCTAGCTAATTAAAGCGCTATGTTCGCACAACATGCTCAAAGATTTCCAGCACTTTGATAGCACGGGCTGTAGGTTCATATGTTAGTTTGCCGACGCCTTGTGAGATTGGATCGTTCTTGACAGTCTCCCAAAGTCGATCGTGGTTGCCTTCAGCAAAGTCAAGGAGGGCGTCGCGAACAAAGACATCCCGGGTAACTTGCTGATCACCACAATCAGGACGCTGCTGACCGACAATACCGTACATCTCTGTACCGTGTACTGCAGGCGCACCTTCGACAGGTCCAACTGTAAGCAGACGTGCATTACCACCCGCAGCCGCATGTGCAAGTGCTGCGCGGGCAGCGGGCAGGGTGAAGAAGTAGTCAGTGAAGAGTGCCCCTCGCACCTCGACCGGAGTGCGGCCGTTGACATTGTACGTAGCGACGATTCTTTTGGCGCGGCTTCTCGGAATGCGCGACTTTACGACAAGCTCTTCGACTATGTTGGAGATGCTGCCCGGGTCGAACTTCTCGGTCGCGTTGAGAACCCACCAGTCCGCCTCATTTGACGTCGTGCTGAAGATGATATCCACTCCACGGCATGCCCCTGATCTGAGCACCTCCAGCGGTGTGCTATCCAGAATCGCTCCAGGTTGAGAGCGATCGTCTACAATGCCGATAGTAGTATTATCTATACCATGTCGGTCACCGATATCGCGGGGAGTGACCTTGAAGAGTGTCTCAGCAAGAACCTTTGCGTCTAGGTTTAACAGTTGCTCAGGATCATCAGCGATGTCGAGTGCGGCGAGGAACTTCATTGCCAGTTCTTCAGCCCACCAGGCTGGAACAATGCGGGATGCGCCTCCCGAGAACGCTGAAAGACGCTTGTAGAGCCCTCTAGCGGATGGAGCGGCGAGTAGGCCGATGGCCGAGTAGGCACCGGCACTGTGTCCGGCAACAGTAACATTTTGGGGGTCGCCACCGAAACACGCGATGTTCTCCTGCACCCACTTGAGTGCGGTGGTCATGTCCTGTAGGCCAAGGTTGGTGGCGTTGGCAAAAACGCCGCCATATTGAGAGAGCGATAGCCAACCGAATGGGCCAAGTCTGTAGTTGACGGACACACAAACAGCCCGGCCAGTTTTGGCAAGACCTGAGCCATTCGATGTTGCCGAGGTGTTTGCACCCACTTCAAAGCCTCCACCAAAGATGTAGACTATTACAGGCAGTGGATTTCCGTTCGTTTGGTCGGGTGCCCAGACATTCAAATTCAAGCAGTCCTCACTGACCCCGTTCTTAGCATTGAGCCAGCTGGTGTCACCGGCCTGCATTGGCGCAGGGCCGAGGTGATCAAAGGATCGGTTCCGGTCGAAAGGCAGCAAGCGGGGTCGTTGGAAGCGTTGCGCGGTGGCATAAGGTATCCCAAGCCAAGATCTTACTGTCTGGGTTGCAGTAGACATGTTCATTCTAGTTCGGAAGGTGTTTGGAGGAAGCTCGTGGAGGGTGGTGCGTTAGAGGTGAAGGTGATCCATGGTCGTTTAAATGCAGGTCGCTGGCGACGATAGAGAGTCGACTCCATGCTACGCTAGGTTTATCGTGGGTATTCTGCGCCCTCGTGAATTTCCGAGATAGCCCCATGTGGTAAGTTTGTCATCGTTCTGACGGAGTGCTTTGACGCACTTTCCATCTACGCGTTGCACGCGACACGTTTAGTGAGCTGCTAGAGTAGGTCTATCCATCGGAAAGACATGACCTTAATTCACGACGACTCTGCTACCTCCTTGAACACAGTTAGACAGACTTGTATGCTGTGAATGTTTATGACGTTGTAGTGCAACTGCACGTCTGCCAAGCCGCCACCATAACGTTATGCTTAGGACAAGAAGAGCACAAGCGTGAGAGTATCGTCTTAGTGGGGGCCAAAGAAAGAGGATGATCATGTCCAAGTCGGTCCGAAACGCGAGTTCACGTGTTGACGCGTCATGCAATTTGTTTCCGTGCCTAACGCCTAACACCATTTCCGGTTCAGACACCGAAACTTTCATTGTGCCAAGTTTCTAGTTTCAGTGTTAGCTGTTTCCGATGGAAGTAATAAGTTATGAGAGCAACACACCCTGTGTACGGCTTTCCTTGTGAAGTCACGGCCCGAATCTTTTTCGAAGAGTTAGTCGGCCGGTCCCCCGCACAACAGTAGAGAAAGACAAGATTCGTTCATTTAATAGACTAGTATCAGATCTGTTATGAATCCTATAATTCTAGCGACGTTAGCGACATATCCCCTCTCAGATCACGCCTTGGTTATAATTGAAATCACGCCCGGCCGTGACATTTCCCATGAAGATAGGGCCACCACCGCTGCTAGGTGATGCAGTAGTACTTGTGTTACGAACCGGGTCGTATGCTGTTTCGTCTTGGTGTGTTTGTCGTGGAGTTTGGATGAGGTGTTCTGGTGGACATGTTTCCCCGGATGTGTGAGACACTTGCTGCCCGACGTGCTCCTCCGCCCGTTCGACACCCTTCCGTTTATCAATGGCATCCACCCACAACCACAACTGTCCTCGCACCCTCACATAGCCTGGATCCGTTACGCCGCCGAATTTCGTCATATCAGAATGATTTTGGTGAATGCTAGCATTAGGATACTCGGGTAGGATGGCCGACTGGCGAGGAACGATATCGCCGATACCCGGATATGACAATTCCTCATAGAAACAAAATATCTCCAGCCACTTGCCTTCATTCCTTCGTCTGTCCTCGAGCATAGTGTGGAATTCCTGTTGGAGATTTGATAGCATTTCTGATCCGGGCTCAAGTACTGCAACGATGTCCTTATTCGTCTTGCGGAAGAGGTTGGACAGTGCTGTGAGCGGCGCCGCCCAATCTGCCTTGCGAGAGCCAAGGTGTGGCGTGCCCATGAAGGCTATTGCGACTGTGCTAGGAAGAAGGGACTTCACGTGCGGTTGCGAAGTACCACGGGAGATGAGCAAGGCCTGCTCTACTACCAAACCGCCTAGGCTATGCGCTATGAAAATGATGGGACGTTCGATCTATACTAATTAGTGACTAAGGCTAAAATCGGTCACTATTCACGCACCGAGTTCGTTTCTGCTCTTCGTAGCGAGACATCCTGCGCCAGAGACTTTCCGTGGTCGCGGACCGTGTTTCCACCAGCGATGTTAAGGAGCTTGAGTACATCTGCATCGTAGCCGAACGTCAAGATGCGCACATCTTTCAGATCCTTGGCGAGGAGATCTTGGGGCCAAAAGATCGATGTGGGTTTGTAGGTCCAGGTGGAATCGCGACCACCTGTGAGGCCATGGACGAACACGATACTGAGATATGTGTCAACAAAGTAGTGTATTGTGGTAGTAGGATCTTCCTACTCTGCGGTGTCGTGCTGTCCTTCTGCTATTGTTTTTAGACCATAATCGCCTGCTGTGAAGAGGTTCTTCTCGGAAGGCTCTTTTCCCCGGCTTCTTAACTTGAGACGGTGGAAGATCCCTGGTCTTCGCATCGTCACTGCTGCCAACTCAGCTATCTAATTGGCACCCTGGCACTGAGGTGGAAAACAACGAACCTAAAAGGTTGGAGAGCTACTAAGTCAGACTGTCGCCTAGTCTTGCTTCGCGCTGGTTGTTGGGGTTGCTCTGGTGTACAGGATTGTCGTATAATTCCGAGGAACAACGAGCTCACAGGCAGCGCTAGGGGTTGACTGCGTCGCTCAAGATCCAGAGTACTATGTGGGACGGGAAGCTGACTGCCATCTGCGCCTCATCAGCCGCACCGGTGCTGACCAAGCTGGCTGAACAAGAGGCGAGAATGTGAGCCTTCCCCCACCTTGTGACGAACGTCAAAAGTCTACCTGCACCATCACCGATACGATCAATAGTCTGCCACTACTATTTTAAATCTCTTCGAATGATCGAAAAAGTCCAGTTGGGTTCTTATCGCTCGGATGGACGCGCCGGACCGAGTTGTGGATAGCGGGGGTGGCGCAGTGTTTCAAGGCGATGTCACGGCAGGCAGAGACATCACAATCAACCACATCACCGAGATACGACAAGTCACTGAGCGATTGAATGGTCGTTTCACTTCGACAGATACCTCAGAGAAGATACTTGGTAGCCTAGAAGCTCTAAGCGGAGCTGCAGAATTCACCGAGGAGTACGCCAAAGAATTGAAAATTAGGGTGTTCTCTAGCGACCTTCCGCTCGCACGGATTTCCCAAGAATGCGCTTCTATTCTAAGCGAGCTCAAGCGACTAGAGAGTCTCCTAGGATGTAATAGTGCTAGAGGCGACGTACTCACCGCATCGCTAAACAAGATTGTCGTGGACATAAGATCAAGGCTTATAAGTCTGCAGATGCACCTACCCTACCCTAGAGGATGTGCGCGATTGCACTACAATCGCGCTGTTTTGTTAGTAGCGATAAGAATGCGATAAGAAGCGAGGCGTAGGATCGCGGTAGTAGGATCGCGGTTAGCTAGCTACACCAGAGAGCTAGCTAGAGAAAATCGAAAGAAGCCATTCTGTGCAGATTTACGCCAACATTTCAAATCTTCACTCGGTTTGTCGATACCTGCTCTCGTTGTTGAGATATCTGCGTGGAAAGGTAGAGGTAAAGTTTTGATGTTCCTCACGTGACTGCACAGCGCACAGCCACTGCAGAAGATCTCTAGCCACACTTTCTAGTGCAGAATTGCGCCACGATTTCAGATCTGCGCCCAGTTTATTAATAGCTGCTCTAGTTAGCAAGATATTAACAGAAGAAGAAAGAAGTAGAAAAAGAGAAAGAATAGCTAAGATTACTAAGTTTAAGAAGGGAGGAAGAAAGGAAGTAAAAAAGGACCTAACCAATATGATACGACGGGACAGCCCTAACCAATATGATACGACGGGACAGCCCTTCCCCGCGCTAGAACCCGCTTAGCGTTAGGGTAGAAAACCAAATCAGGCGAATATTTAAGGGATGCCCCGCGTACCCTAACACAGCTGCCCTACGACATTTTTTTATTGTTATTAAAAACTGTGTTATACAAAGTTAACTTAAAAGCGCATG
>Ga0265797_10002825_pt1 | contig 28643 bp, 18 predicted proteins | sample P2T30metagenome_FD_192433 | JGI IMG/M metagenome (GOLD analysis project Ga0265797, IMG submission 192433) | Plant litter microbial communities from East Loma Ridge, Irvine, California - P2 T30 | ecosystem: Environmental > Terrestrial > Plant litter > Unclassified | place: USA: California...
CCTCGATGTCCTTGATGTAGTCACCGTCTTGCTGGTAGATCTCGACATTGAGAGTACCACTATCGGCCGCAGCAGCGGAGGGGGACTTTGCAGAGCCCGGCACGACGCTGGGAGAGTTGGTCTGGGTGGAAAAGTCAGCTTCGCGGTCTGGGAGAGCTGAGCTTACTTCTCACTGGTGTCGCGGGCATCGATCATACTGCACGAATGGGCGGGACGTCGACATGCTGCGGGGCCTTCTTCTGGCTGAGCTGGGCATTGATACGTGCTGCAGCCTCGGCCGCTGCAGCTGCCGCGTCCCTCTTTGGTCCAGCAGTAGACTCGACGCTCTTAGCGACGGGACTGCGACTACGAGCGGCGCCCTCACTGTCGCGCTGGGCAGGCGAGCGCGAGCGGCGGTCAAACTTGCTACGGCGTGGTGGTTCAGGCTCGGCCTGGTCGAAGCGAGAGCGTTTGCGCGGTTCGTCGCCCATGTTGGGTGTGAGTGTGGTGATGGTTAGGGTTGTCGGGTGGTGGGAGAGCACTTCCAGCTGCAAGTCGCGGAGTAGTTTTGAAGGTTGACGTGCTGCCCTCGACATTCCCATTTCCCACTGAGCGGCGCGCCTGCCGCCTGCCGCATGCCGCCTGCCGCCTGCCGCCTACCCCAGATTTTCCTGAGCGTCCGAGCTCAGCTTGCATGTGTGCATTGCTTCACATACGATTTGGAGGTCGATTGTTACAGTGGCCACGCAGGTGGCTTGGTCTTGATTGCTCTTGTTGTACAGACGCTCTTGATAATTTCACCAGCAAACAGGGCAATTTAGTATTGATCGCGTCGACGGTTCCATGTTGAACATTTCTTGCTCCCTCACTGGCATCAGGTGATCAGTCACACACACCGACACCGATAAGCGTATTCAAACTATCCGTCACAGTCATAGCTCTGAGTCGACGCTCGTCTGGCCTGGCCCAGCGAAGTCGGAGGGTCATCTGGAAAAGAAGCTCTCTAACTCATCACTCTTGACCCGGAGTGCGAGCTCACTCTCCATCACACACCTTCAATGGCTTCAAAACGCTCTCTGCGCGCCCTCAGCGGCCTGCAGTCCGAGGCATTGCTCGCCCGCAATGCCTCTCGCCAGCCCTTCGTGCGACACTCCTCCTCGACTTCGGCCATTGCCTACAAGGCCCTGCACCGCCGTATCCAACCTCTGCCTGCCGCCTCGCAGGCCACCAGCGTGTCACCCGCCGCCGCCGTCTCCAGCATTCTCTACGAGACTCCTCTGCCCAGTCAGTCGCCACGCAACCGCCACGTCCTGAACTGCCTCGTGCAGAACGAGCCCGGTGTGCTGTCGCGCGTGTCCGGTATCCTGGCAGCGCGCGGCTTCAACATCGACTCGCTCGTCGTCTGCAGCACTGAGGTCGCCGACCTTTCGCGCATGACCATCGTGCTGCAAGGCCAAGATGGCGTCGTCGAGCAAGCCCGCCGCCAGCTCGAGGACCTCGTCCCCGTTTGGGCCGTCCTGGACTACACCAGCGCTCCCCTCGTGCAGCGCGAACTTCTCCTCGCGAAGATCTCCATCCTCGGCCCCGAGTACTTCGAGGAGCTCCTCGCTCATCACCGCGAGATGACCGATGCCGATGCCTACCACAACTCGATCTCGACCGAGGACATGACTCCCGAGCAGCTCGAGGCGCACCACGCCCACCAGCAAGTCGACTACCACCCGCGCAACTTGGCCCCATCCGAGGCCCTGCGTCTTAAGAACCAGCATTTGGAGCACATCACACACCTGACCCACCAGTTCGGCGGCAAAGTTTTGGACATCAGCACCAACAACTGCATCGTCGAGGTGTCAGCGAAGCCCAACAGGATCGACAGCTTCATGAAGCTGATCGCGCCGTTCGGTATTCTGGAGAGCGCAAGGACAGGTAAGTCTTTCCAACTCCCCGTTCCTAATTACAGTCAATCGAACGCCTGCTGACTAACTTCCTACACAGGTCTCATGGCCCTCCCCCGCTCCCCCCTGCACGGCCCCAGCGAAATCGAAGAGAAGGACGCCGAGGATGTCGTTGACCAGAGCACCCTCCCTCCCGGATAGGCTCGCCTTGTGTAACAACGAACTTTCCCCGTGTCGTCCAAATTTCCAGCGTTCTTGCGTTTTTCTGCTGTCCTGTGTAGCCCACTCGAAGTTGGGTAATTGGGTTGGCTGTGTCAAAAGAAGAAAAGGGTAGAGAAGAAAGATCTTTTGTTTTTTGTAGCTTCGCAGCTCGTGACTGCCAGTTCTCGACACCTGTACTAGGAATGAACCTTTAAACATTCAGAATGTTGGGGTCTTGACTTGTTTCTTGGTGATATGTCTGGTCTTGGATGTTCTGGCATCTGACCACAGCTGTTTGGAAACTTTAAATCTTGAGCCCGCGGCATTCGGTTGATGGCAACTGTTGGCAACTACCAAATATGCGCTGATTCCCAGCGGTGGTATTGCGCTATGGAAATTACATATCCATCTCTTCAAATCAAAGCAACCTAACCTGTCTGCTGCGGGCTGGCGCCGCACTACTTCTTTAATTTACACACTCGACATGGTCCCTCTTCACGCAATCTTACCCTTGTTGACGAGGAAACCCTCAAACGCACTAAGGATAGCCCACAGCCTGTTCTCCGCCTCAGGGAACACCAAGCTAGCAGGCGAGTAGAACACCTCATCGCTAACCTCCTCCGGCTTACGCGGCAAGCAGTGCATGAACTTCCAGCCCTCCTTCGCGCCGCCGCGCTGCATCAGCTCCTTTGTCACCTGGAAGCCGGCAAAGTCCGCCAGACGCTTCTTCTTCTCTTCCTCCTGGCCCATCGACACCCAGGTGTCGGTCACGACGATGTCGGCGTTCTTGACGGCTTCTTCTGGGACGGTGGTCTCGGTGAGGGTGGATTTTCCTGAGGGTGCGGCGGAGGTGATGATGTCGCGCATGAAGGACGGGATTTCGTAGCCTTTGGGCGTCGCGACGGAGATGTCAACGCCGAGTTTCTGAGCGCCGATGGCGAGGTCGAAGAGGACGTTGTTTGCGTCGCCGACCCAGGCGATCTTGAGGCCTTCTAGGCCGAGTGACTTGGCGTTGGGAGCGGTCTGTGATGACGGGAAAGCTTCGTGGATGGTGAGGAAGTCGGCGATCGTTTGGAGAGGGTGGTAGAGGTCTGAGAGCGCGTTGATCACGGGGACAGAGCTGTGTTTCGCGAGGTCTGCAACATCGGCATGGCCATTGACACGGGCGACGATGCAAGAGACCATGCTGGAGATTACGACGGAGGTGTCGTAGAGGGACTCGTTGACGCCTAGCTGGATGTCTTGCGAGCCGAGGAACATGGGGTGTGCGCCCATCATTGCTGCTGCTGCTTCGGTGGACACACGGGTTCGGGTCGAGCGTTTTGAGAAGGTCAAGGCAATGCTCTGGCCGGCGAGCGAGGATGTGAAGTGTGTGGGCAAAGAGCTCGACTTTGCGGCGGTCTTGTGAGTGGAGGCATTGCGGACGAGCGCTGTGAGTTCTTGAGGTGACAGGTCGGCGATCGAGAGCAGATGACGAGGTGCGAATGGTGAGGTTTGTGGTGTTCCTGAGGCTGAGGTGGTATAGCGGTAGCGGTGTGCTACTGTGGGTGATTGCTTGAGGCTGCGGAGGCAGTTGTTGGAAGGACGAAGAAGGCGGGTGGTGGCCATTGTGAATGATCTGGTATAGACAGCCCTGTGGGTATATTCAATGGAGAGGACTAGAATATCAAGAATTATCCAGCCAATGACGATTTATAAGAAGTTCTTACGTGAGTCAATGGCATCCATCGACATCGGAGCTTGCTCATAATGTGAGCACGACCTTCACCTCCATCTTATCTTATCGCCCGTCCAAGCTGCGACTGGGGCGGCGCCGAACGCGGCTTTCCTTGTTCCGCTCCAGCTTCCCCAGCCAGTCGGCATCACTTACGCAATCGCTCATGCTCGTCGCGCCTTGGCCTGTCTACACTGCCGGCATCATCACTCATCCTCCACCTCAGCCTCACTCACTCCCTCCTGCTACCACCCACGCCACTTGTCGCATTGTACGACCAATATCGCCTTTGAGGGGGAGAATGCTCATATACTGGATTCCTGAATAACCGCAGACTGCGACACAACCCGAACAACCACCTGCAACACCACAATGGCTTCCAATGCCTCCTACGAGGCCACCCGCGGGCGGGATCCTGTGCGTGACGATATCGAAGCCGAGCCATCGTCAGAACGTACACCACTGCTACTACGAGAGTCGTCACATGGAGCTACCGAACAAAGCCAACCAACACGCGAGCACAGCGCATCCGGTCTACTTCGCGCTTTGAGTAGCCGCGATGGCGGCAGCGGCAAGAGTTCATCACGGAGATGGCCTAGCTTACTGGCACTATTACTGCTTTGTGTCGTCGCTACTCTCATTATGATCTTCGCCTTCATCACTCCTTCTGTCGTCGAGAAGTATGCGCAGCAGGCTGTCGTCTTCGAGCCAACCAGCTTGTCTATCGACTCATTCACATCGGACGGAGTCAGGGCCCGCGTGCAAGGAAACTTCATGATGGACGCATCAAAAGTAGACGAGAAGAATGTGCGCAACATTGGCAGACTTGCAACATGGTTCGCAAGAGAGATCAAGACTGGAGAAGGCGACCTGGAAGTGTCGCTACCAGAATACGGCAATGTTGTGCTGGGCACTGCGGAGGTGCCTCCCATCAAAGTCAGCATTCGCAACGGCCACAACACGCATGTCGACTTCCTTACCGATCTCCAGCCTGGAGATGTGGACGGTATTAGGAGGATCGCAAAGGACTGGATTGATGGTAGACTGGGGCAACTTCGCGTGATCGGCAAAGCCAACGTTCCGTTGAAGTCTGGCATTTTCAACCTTGGAAAGCAGATGATCCAACAGGAGATGACTTTTGCCAACGATGACATACCGACGATGCCTAAGTACAAGATCAAGAAACTCAATTTCCGCGAGGTCGACATCCCATCCGGCACCGGCATGGCAGCTGATGTCGCTCTTCTCGTGAAGAACGACTATCCTGTCGATTTTACAATCCCGCCTCTTGGCTTCGGCATTCTGGTGGACAACTGCCAGAAAGATGAGCCGTACATCATGATTGCTGATGCACTCACTCACGACATTCACATTCACCCGCAAGAAGATGTAGAACTAAACGTGACTGGAAACGTTCGCCAACTCCCTGACAATTTCATCGAGGCCTGCCCAGGATCGCATGAATCACCACTCGATTCCATTGTCGGTAAATACATGTCTGGCAAGGACACCACCATCTATGTACAGGGTTCCGAGTCGCCATCCGAGGATACCCCCGACTGGGTGACCGACCTGATGAAAGACATCACAGTCCCTGTGTCACTACCGGGACGCTCTTTCGGCTCGCTTATCAAGAATTTCACCCTTGACGATACCCACTTTGGTCTACCAGATCCATTCGCCGACCCCAGCAAGCCTGAGTCCAACCCACGTATCTCCGCCAATATCAAGGCCATCGTCGCGCTGCCCGAAGAGATGAACTTCAACATCTCCGTGGGTCGGGTACGTGCTGACGCGGATGTCTTCTACAAAGGCAAGAAGCTTGGTAAACTTGATCTACACAAATGGCAGCAGGCCAACAGCACTCGCCTAGCACCAGAAAGCGAAGATGACGGGCCCTCCCTCTTGGTACAGTCCAGCATCAACGATGCACCATTGAATATTACAGACGACGATGTCTTCACGGACGTTGTTCAAGCTCTTCTCTTTGGATCCAAGAGCGTCTTCCTAAGCATCAAAGCGCTGGTGGACGTCGAAACCGAGACCGCGCTGGGCGCGTTCGCCATTAGGAAAATTCCCGCGGAAGGCCAGGTGCCTGTCAAACGTAGGTGAAACAAACCTCTTATTTACGAAGTCACGAAACAGATTGTCCGTTCTCCTCGAGTACGCCTAAGATAGAGTAGATAGCTAAGCATATGTGCAACAGCCATCTCGCACGGCGGTAACGGCTCCACTGGCGATGCCATCGACTCAAAGCTCCAGCCCCAAGTTTTCAACATGAACATCATCGATACGACCGAGACGTCTCTGACCATATCCGCGCTCGTAAACTTGACCAACCCAACCAACTACTCTGCCACTGTTCCCTACGTTGACATCAACATCTTGAACAACAACACTCTCCTCGGCCATGCCACCGTCAAAGATCTCTACATCGGTCCGGGCAACAACACCAACATCCCTGTCGTCGCCTATTGGGATCCTGCCACTCTTGGTGGCAAGCCAGGTGCTGCAGTTGGCCGTGAGTTCCTTAGCCAATACATCTCAGGCTGGAACACCACTCTCACCCTACAAACCCACAACGGCACAATCCCTGCCCTCCCAACTCTAGGCCGCGCCCTGTCCCAATTCCCAGTGACCTTCAATACCCCGCGACTCGGCGGATCTGACCCTCCGCCATCTCATGACCCCAATCCCGACCCTCCAAAGAAAGAAGGCCCTCATTTCATCGAAGACGCCACTTTCCACCTCATCGGCTCCTCCGCTACATTCACTCTCCTCTCCCCTCTAAAGTCCTCGACACTGTACGTCACTTCCATCAACGCTACTGCAATTTACAAACACAACCCGGCCGGCAAGATCTTGTACGACGTTCCCTTCGCTGTCCCTCCTGTCGACGAGTGGGGCAATGGTATTGTCACACCTAGATTGCCTGTCGATTGGAGTTTTGGCAGCGTGGGATACGAGGCTGTCAAAAGGGCGCTTGGAGGGAGTTTGAAGTTGGGCGCTGAGGCGACTGTGGGCGTGAGGATTGGGAGGTGGGTGGAGGAGGTTTGGTTTATCGGGGGTGGGATTGGGGCGAGGGTTAGGCTCTGAGCTTTTGGTTCTGGGGAGTTTCTTTTGTGTCTTTGGGAAGGGAAGGGATGGCGTTGCGGGTGTTTGGTATACTGGTAGGGATATTGTGTATATGTGTTGTTTATCTTTTCATAGAGGCTTTTCAGGTGTCACCTAGCAATTGAGTTTCTGTATACTGCGAGCTGCAGAATCGCCAATAGCTGTCATGGTGAACGGGTTGGATGGCCGCGGCTGCTCCAGCGAAGGTGTATATCACAGAAGGCAGAAGGAGATGGCGGGCTTCGATTCAGGTCGATATTTTAGCGTTGATCAGCCTCTGTGGCCTCGCTCGTCGACGCTGCATTTGCTGTGCCTTGAGACTTTCGGAGCTGCACAATCCCGTGGAGGGTGCCCCTGAACGTCGTCGCACTCGCATGACACGCATATCGCCCCATCGCTCAATGCTATAATCGAACGATGTGGTAATCCGGGATGTGTCTTCCACAAGATCTACAAGCGTGGTTTTCTTCTTGGTGCCGATCTTTTTGCAGGTCTCGCTGAGCAATTTTTAACCCCATCGCCATCCATCGCTCGTTCCTCTAAGTTGGAGGTATGTAAGACCCTCAAGCTAAGAAGAAGTCGATCTGCTAGTGATATGGACTTGCTAGTCATGGCACAGGCTGTGTGCCGATAACACGTCCTTCATGCTCGCCCGGAAGTCACCCGATTTGGACTAGTGATGATCTCAACTGGGATAGCTGCAGATCATTTGTTTAGAAAAACTCAAATTCAGCCTCTCACAGCAGGTTTCACGAACGCTATGACTCGGAGGTCAATTCCGCGGCTTTTTGGAGTTGGTATGATTTGAGCAGCACCTCGAATGATCGAAATTCACTATCTTATCGGATCACTGAAGCAAATCTACGCATTATAGCTATCTTCATCGGTATACTGCTAGTCCTTCAGCGCTCCTAGGCAGGAGAAGCGCCTTCAACCATCTTTATCCGGTAGAGATTTCTTGGTCACAGCTTCCAAGAGACGAACGTGCTCCGGAAGTTGGAACCGGGACTGAAGATGATGTGCCGCTACCTCCACACTTCGATGAAGACTAAGAGCTCTGGGCTGTTTTCGATACACCCAACTGAACTTCGCGGCAGATGCATACCTCCTAGCGCTGGCTGGCATCCCGCTCTCATGTTGCAAATGCCGAGTTGGGTGTTCTCGCCGCGGAGTCCGTTCGACTACACGGTTCAGCTACATATTGCCTATGATGGCACGCGACTTCTAACTGTTGTCGATGTACAGCTGCAGAGAACTTCATGAGCCCGGCTTACTATATCTTGGTAGCAGTTCATCTTACGTGACGATGCCTCGAAGTGTTGGACATGCGGCTGGGAAGAGCCAGACCATTCCGAATCCACGGGTCCTCCAAACACTTCAAACTCCACTAGGATCCGCGACTAATGAACCTTCGAATTCGAAGGAGGGACACCCTGTTGGCGTTCCCGGCGTACATCCGGCATGCGGTTCCTCACTAAACGTTGTGCCCGTCTTTTCGACAAGAAACTTTGAAAGCACACTACAGTATCCAGTGGTCCAATTGTAATTCTGGACTGAGGTTGGGCTTTGCCCGACAGGACGATGCGAGCGGACATGCTCTCATTTCTTGATTCATGGGGCAGCCACGATGTGTAATTGACTTGAGGAGAACGGTCGACTCTGCTGGTGGATCGTTTTAGCTCTAGAGCTCAGATCAAACCCGTGATCTGCATATGAAACCGTTCTCCATGCTGTTCGCCCTTGATAGCGTGGCGAGCTACCTCCTAGTCTGAGCGAGTTGCCTGCCACCGTTTCACGTAGCCTATAAGCATCCCACAGATCCTGATGTTCTTCAGGGCCGAGCCCTGGCGATTTCTGCAGCCCTACATTCTAACATTACAAGCCCTCACTATGCGCTTTCCTTTTACTCTAGCAAGCGTATTGTTCTTGACGCTGCTCGTGTCTGCTGAAACATCGAAGGCAGACACTCCTCCCAGCACTAACGAGCTGATTGCAGAGATCTCGAAATTGCCAACATGTGTTGTACGTATATCAATCAAGAGACTTCAACCTTGTCTATCATAGATAGCTGACAATCATGTTAGACCAAATGCATAACGCAAATCCTACCTCAAACAAAATGTTCCTTGACTGATCTTTCTTGTCTATGCCACGACCAGACGTATGCTGCGAATAGCCAACAATGCATATTGGGCAGTTGCACAATCAGGGAGGCTCTACGTATGTCGCCTAAAGCCTACCGCTATATCTCTTACTGACTATCCTCTCAGTGGCTCAAGGATGGCAGTACAAAGCTTGTCCAGTACCGGAGCACAATGACGGGCCAGTTACTGTCCGACTCGCTATCTTTTTTCTCGTTCTCACTGCAATCTGTGTCGGATGTCGCTTTATTGCAAGGTGGCGCATTCAAAACGCTAGCATTGGTATCGACGACTGGTCGATCCTAGTATCATATATTCTTTTCATACCAGCTACAGTATTGATTATTCTCAGTGAGTTATTGTCTATGACTGATAAGTATTGATCAAGCTAATTTTATGCTACTAGTGGCGAAGAGCGGTATGGGAAGGGACATCTGGACTGTTCCAGCTGACAATATCACGACGATGTTGAAGGTACGTGGATAGTGACAGAGTTCCGTGTTTGACGCATCCGTTCGAACTGAAGCTAACATCCGAGGTCACAGACCTTCTACGTCACTCAGTACTTCTATCAAGTGGTTGTTTCCTTGACTAAAATCTCGGTTGTCCTGTTATACCTTCGCATATTCCCGAAAGAGGTTTCTAAACAGTTCCACCACGTTGGATGGACAGTCATTGCTGGATTGGTTCTGTACTGTCTGGCCTTTTGCGTCGTCTTCATCATGGAGTGCCAGCCCATCAGCCATTTCTGGGACCAGTGGGACGGCGAACACGAAGGTTACTGCGTTGACATCCAAACATCAGCCTACGTGAACGGAGGGGTCAACATCTTCTTCGACCTCGTTGTATTCTTCCTCCCGATCCCGAAGCTCATCAAGCTTCAGGTTCAGAGTACGCGACGAAAGATTGGAGTCATATTGACCTTCCTCGTCGGCCTCTTTGTCACAATTTGCAGTGCTATCCGCCTACAATACTTGGCCAAGGTCGGCGATCTCACGAATGCGACATACCACTACAACGATATTGGACTGTGGACCGGCTTAGAGGCCTACCTAGGCATCGTCTGCGCTTGCATGCCTTCCATCCTGGGGCCACTTATGCACTTCTTCCGCAAGACAGTTGGATCCAAACTCAGCTCCAGCTCGAAATCCGGCTCACGGTCTCACCACACACACGACAAGAGTGGAGTGAGGCTTGGCGCCAGATCGGTCGAGCCCAGCGATCAAATCGAACTGGCGAAGAACGCTCAAAAGCGCGGCGAGACAGAGAGAATGGGAGGGAAATCGCTGTACGATTTGTCAGAAGGCAGTCAGGCAAGCAGAGATGATATGGACTTGGTGATTCAGTCGAACGTTCAACGTGACGGCAGGGATCAATACGGCGTTTGATGGGTTGAACTCAAAGACAGTTACGAACTCCATTTGTCAGCTACATAAGTCGCGCTTCGTAAAGAAGCTGAAGTCGAAGCCACGCTTATCAATCTCCTTTCTGCATACTCCCAATCGCAGCGCCCACATCACACTCAATAGCTTGCTCAACCCACACTTAACCGCTAACCTTGATGTTGGCCGAACCAGTTCCGCTGAAGGCCTCGACGGCGAACACCTGGTAGTTGAAGTTGCTGGCAGAGAATCCGTAGTTCTTCCAAGCATTGAAGTGGTTGGCAACGGTGACAGTGCCGCTGGTGCGCTTGTTCTGGCGGACCGAGAAGTACTGGCCGAAAGTGCTGGTGCCCTGGATGGAAGGCTGGTTGACCTGGGTGTGCTTGCAGATCTTGTAGGTCGAGCCGTCGCTGGTAACGCTGCCGACGGTCTGGGAGCCACTGACTGAGCACGGGTCGTAGCTGTAGTTCTCAACGATGTAGTACTCTTTACTGAAGTCAGCCTTTTGCGACTTCGATGACAAGACACCTGTTAAACTCACCTGTCAACGGTGAATTAATCCATCCATACACAGCGAGGTACGAGCCCTGGTTGGTAGAGTAGCTGCCACTGTAGTTGATGACTCTGCAAAAAAAAAAAAAAGGTCAGCCTTTGGTCCTCTGTCGACGAGCCAAGTGATTCACGTACCTGTTGGCAGTTCCAGTGTTCCAACCAAGACCAACTACGAAGTCGCCAGGGTTGTTCCAGTTGGCAGTGAAAGTACCGGCGCCCTGGTTGTACTTGAAGTTGGCAAGGTTGCCGTTGTAGTTCTGAACATAGCCAATGGCTTGACGACGCTCAAGCTGAGAGTCGAGCTGCTGCCCTGTAGACTCCGTCACAGCAACAGGAGATGCTACGGCCGAGCCGAGAAGAGCGAGAAGAGCGGTAGTAAACTTCATGTTGTGATGCTGATGATGTTTGGAGAAGGTCGGGAAGGTGCGATGTTTGTGATGGACTCAAGAGGTCTCGGAATATTGGATCTGCTCCCTTCTTATTCCTTATCTGACCGCTAGGAGTAACGCCCATGGCCTGGCTCGATGCTATAATTCCTATTCAGCCTGAAAAAGCCATCGAATTTAAGCTCAAACATCAAGGCGCCAACCTTTACTCAAGCAATACACAAGCGTGACAAGCTAGCCTTGAGTCTTGGACACGGAGCCCGGCTCCGCATTCAGCCTGTATAAGCATGTTTCGCACGTAGTGGAATAGGCTTTTAGCACATTGACTGCACGGTAGAAGGAATCAAGGATTGACCAAGCAAACATAAGCCTCGACCGCCCGGAGATACGGAGACGGAGGTTTGAGTGCGGGGAAGGAGCAACTCTTGTTTCCAGTTGATTGGAGTTGGATCCATTTGATCGAACTAACGTTCTCGCCTAAATCCAAGGTATAAGTGAATATACTAGTACGTAATCTATTGTAATACAGGGGCTTGGAATTGAAACGGAGCTTGTGATACCGCGCATCTAAATGACGATTTTACCTTCTTGAAGGGCCCAGAAGCATATGATCGACGCGAAGCCTACGTCAAGTCCATTATTAAGCATTGCGAAGCCGCAGCTAGGCTATGATACGGCAGTTGTCAGCAGTAGCACGGGGATACTTACATTGAAACATCCATGACACCTGCCCCTAGTCAGGAGAATGATCATTGACAGTGCGAGATCCCGAAATGATTCCACCCTTGCTGATGGTATATTTCCCAGACGCGTAGCAGCAAGAGCTGATCAGCCTGTTCAGCGGGTGATCTCCCAGTCGTCGAGCGAGACCATGAGGTAGCTTGTAGTATGCGCTATACGACAAGTACATATATTCCGTCTTGTCCAGAGTTTGGTATTAACACAGTACTTGACGAAGCAAGCCAACCTCTATCGAACCAATCGAACCAGCCGATCCTTCTCCTCTCACAATGCACGGCAACACTCTTGTCCTCGCCCTTTCGAGCGCTGCCCTTGCATTTGCCTCTCCAATCGAGCTCCAGAAGCGCGCATGCCCTCCCATTCACGTATTCGGTGCCCGTGAGACGACGGCATCTCCAGGCTATGGTTCCGCCGGGACTGTGGTCAACAAGATCCTAGCAGCACACTCGGGCGCTACCGCAGAAGCCATCAACTACCCAGCGTGCGGCGGTGGAAGCGCATGCGGCGGCGTATCCTACTCGAGCTCTGTGCAGCAAGGCACTGCTGCCGTTGTCAGTGCTGTAAGCGCATTCGCAAAACAGTGCCCAAGCACTGAGCTCGTTCTCGTTGGGTACTCGCAGGTAAGCTGGTGGCATGAAATGACTGTGGTGTGTTTCCGAAAAGCTACTGACCTGACGCTTGCCAGGGAGGTGAGATCTTCGACAACGCCCTGTGCGGCAACGGAGATCCCAAGCAAGGACTGTCCAGCTCTGGCAGCATTGCTTCCTACAACATCAAAGCGGCCATCTTCATGGGCGACCCACGCTTTGAAGTTGGTGCACCGTACAACGTTGGTACTTGCAAGGCTGGTGGAGTATGTTCGAAATCCGCACTACCATGTATCCAAAGTCTTGCTTTGATGCTGATCGATCGTCTAGTTCTCTTCCCGTCCTGCCGGCCAGACTTGCGGCGCTTACAACAGCAAGATCCAGTCCTACTGTGATGCAGCGGATCCTTACTGCTGCAATGGCAGTAATGCGGCGACCCACAACGGCTACGGTGCTGAGTACGGAAACCAAGCCTTGAGCTTCGTGAACAGCAAGCTTTAAATGCTACGTTGCTTTCCTTCGCCTGATCTGATCTAGACTCCGAGTCTGTATTGCTTATTGAAGTTTCACATAACGCAAGCTATTCAGATCTACAGTGCATTTGAAGATAAGTCATGCGTAGACATACTCGCGTCGATGCTTGATCGCTCGAATATCTACGTGAAGATATCAGTGAAGGCAACGCTGGTGCCTTGCGATGCTTGTCGCTTCAACAATTGAATGTCAACTCACTGCCCGCAATCAGTGACGTAAAATCTTCCCACTCACATTCGCTCTTCACTTTCGCGAGGTGTAACTCGCGTCCAGTGACGTTGTGCGCTTCTGCTCACATTTGCTTCTCATTGCCACCGACATTGACAAAGAGATACTACCGAATCCACCTTCACAACTACTATCGCTTGCCATACATCTTGTCCACTAATTTCAAACCACCCCCTCGCAAGCAACATGCGTCTCCCAAACTACGACGAATGCTCGCTGCAAGAGCTGCACAAGTTCGTCGCAGACAAGCACATCCCATTCAGGTTCACCCGCGCCCAAGCCCACACGAAGACACAATACAAGAGAGACAAAGAAGAGCGGCGCAAGCTCACCGCTGCTCTTGACAAGGAAGACGCTGCTGCGACAATTCGCTTCACGGATCTACCCCCCGAGTTGCGCGACGAGATTTACGAGTACCACTTGACAGAAATCACTACCGCAGAACTCCTGACAACAGCCGAGCTTCGTGAGCGCATGTCATGTGTCTCGCTCCAGTTCTGGGCGGAGGCAAGGGATGTGCTCAACAGAGGAGAGTACAACATTTTGCCCGAGCTAGCACTTGACGACTCGCATGGGTCCTCCACGGCGGCTCAGTCGTGTCGTGTGCTGCGTTCTCTCTCAAGACAGAACTCCATCAGACCGAGGGCCAACAGATCGTCACACCTATACTATTTCATGGACAAAAGAGCTTTGGATCACTTGTCTGAGGTGTATGGACTGACACTTTACACCCCGCTATACCAATTTGTTTACTGATGGCTTTGTAGGCTGTTTGGGAGATCTCCGCGTCAGAAGCTTGAAGAATGCCTCGAGGACTGCTTCGCGAAGATCATCAGCATGCACAATGGCGTCGATGATGTGCTGGGCTTGATCCCTACGACAAACTCGAGTGATCGAGTCAGTATACATATCAGTTGACTAGTCCTTTCCGGAATGATCCTTACTGACGAATTCACAGACGCTCAAAGACTACATGAAGCACCACCGGCTCTGAGTTGGCCGAGTCTTGCATGACTATCTACACCAGGTCGCTTGAGCAACGCGGCAAGATTCTGACTTACAATCGCCTTGACCTAAGCCTGGGTGACCTGTCCTTCAATCACGACCATACTGCCATTTTGTCACACTATCCGCTGCCAAAACTGCCAAAACTGTCAAAACTTGCTTCTCCTCGCTTGAACTATAACGTCGCAGAAACTAACTCAAGCTGCTAATGTTACCACAACTGCTGAACCAAGTTCACATTACAAGAATATGGACTGACATTGAGCAAGTCAACGGATCAGCATTAGCTGTTTACCTACCAAGAATCGGTAAGGCTCAGACAAAGCGCGACTCATTTGGGGACTTGCTGACAACCTTTGCAAAGAACTTAAAGAGCTGATCACTGCTCCAGAGGTCTTAGGGCCGCCATCGTCACTGCTCATTGATGTCCTTATCCTGCGTCGTGGGAGACGTGTGAGGATACAGCGCAGCTAGGCTCTCGAAAATTCTATGTTCGTTCTCCAAAGATTTCTATGTCCATACAATATTTTGCGGAATACCTGTCGCAAACTCGGATTAGTAAGCAGCGGTATAATCTCTTTTCTTAGTACTCTATAGCTTAAACGTATATTCGATTGTTTTTACTAGGAATATATTATCCTAGAGATATATACTGCTATCTTTTCACTCCTTAAATCAAGAGATTTGGCTAGCTATGTTTTTGAGGAATGCGACAGGTGTTCCGCAAACCGTTATATCGCTGAGCTATGATACTCCTGGGAGCAGGAGTCAATGTCAATACAGACAAGGTTCGAAGTATGCACACGGCTCAAGTGTGGGAGGATTGAATGAGTCACTTTTTTGTGTATGTGAAATTCTTCTCGCAGTAACCTCACCGTGCGCTCATTCATATGCGTCTTTGCATCGCGCAATCACGTGCAGTGCTGTGAAAGCTTGTGAACTTATGTGACATCACAACGGGACTTGCTGTTGTTCATATGCAAATGAGCGTTTGCATGACAATGAAGTCATGAGTCAGGGAACTGCTATCTAAAGGTGAGTTTATCAGCGTATCTATAAAACTTTCACATGTACCAATCTCTCGCAAGACAATAAACGTTGTGGTCAAACCCTCACATGCGGATATATGTGCGCATGTATTACTTCTCGTCTTCGACTGACCACCATCAGACTTTGAGAGCAAACAACTCATATCTGTCCTCAAGCTTGAACTCACGCCAGAACTAGAATTGACCAACTTGTCAATTCTTGCACCTGAAACTCGGTGGCTTCTTTTCAAAAAAGGCGCGTCAACTCACCGAACAACGTCTAACCAGCACCACCTCCAACCAACCAAAACACCAACACCTACACCTACACCAAGTCTCCACCACTCGATCAGCATAACACAGTGACACGGATTATTGCACCTTCATCTATCTACGAGCGGCGTCGACTTCCCCAACATGACTCTCCCAGACAACGCTGTGAGATACGACACCTGCTCGCTGCAAGAACTTCGTCAATTTGTCAGCGACAGAAAGATTACATTCAGATACACCCATGCAGAGAGCCACACGAAGAAGAGTCAGATTAAAGGGGAGAAAGGAGAGAGGCGAAAGCTTCTTGCTGTGCTTCAGAAAGCTGATGCGACTGCAACATTCCGCTTGTTGGATCTGCCGCCTGAGCTTCGCGACGAAGTGTATTGGCACTTTTTTGTAAACCAAGAAGTGCGATACTACTTCTTCATGGACCGCGAGCAACTAGTGACAGCCGAGGATTGCCAGCACCTGCAGCGCATTCCAGAGCAGATTCGCAATAAGATGAGCGCTGTGTTTACGGTTTTGCAATGTCGAGAAGTGAGGGAGAAGAAAATCGACGGCACCCTATCATCTGGGAACATCCACATTGGAGTGGACCTGGAATTGTTTCTTGGTACTGGATCCGTTAGCCTCGTATGGATAAGTCAGAGGCCCGACTTGCTACCATTGTATCGCCCAAATCCGTTTCCCTCCCTGATGGACGGGTTTACTAACCGAATCGCAGACATCCGGCCCCAGTCTCACTGCTCGATCTTCAAATTGCGCAGCTCCTCGATGACGGACTTCGTGCCTGAGATCCGCGTAACCTTGAACAACGAAATCATCTCATCCCAAGACTCAAGCATTGTGGCAGGCCCCTCGTCCAAGAAGTCAGTATATGCTGCTCTGAGGAGCCTCGTAAAATGCGACCTTCACTGACAAATATGTAAGCACTCATATACTACACGAAGCGCCACCACTCTTGCTCATGTGTGCAATCGAGACGTTGACGTATCGTGATCTCTTGATGAGCGGAAACTCGACGCCGAGCAGCTTGTCCAGATCATAGCATCGATGTTCGAGTTCGGACTTTTCCCTACTCGGTCCACGGAACCACAAGTTCTTCAATAAGCCTGGCGTATAACAACCACTTTGCTCGGATACGGAGAGCGGTGAGAGAATTCCGATTAGCTAGGTGGTGCTGGATGCCGCATCATACGTAGCTAGACTCCATAGTCTTCCATGCGAACAGCTCAAATTCGCTGTAGTCAAGTCCATATATGTTCACTTCAAAGTAGTGGCGTTTACAAGCAAGGAAAGCGTTGCAAGACTACACTAACGATGCGTCCTCGAAGGCTGACGTTCAGGTCCCGATGGGCGAAATCCCAGCCTCCCAGCCCTGTTTCCAAACAAACTTTCCGAATACACAATACGATGCACAGCCCTACAAGTTGCGTTTATACATGCTTATATCCCACTACTGACTTGCAGTATCAATATTGAACATTATTCAGCCGTACAATTGGGGCTTCGATGGAGCGCCCCACTTCGCCTCGTGAGGCTGAGCGACGACAAGGGTGTCACTCACTAGCCGCGTTGACAAGGGGCTATGAAGATGGTACTTTATTTTAGTTGCTGCTGAAACCGTGCCAACTTCAACACTTTGACTAATTGACTTCTTGGTGCCCCGGCCGTTGTTCAAGCCAAGCTGATGCCACCACGCCAGACGACACAAGAAGAATCAAGACGTTGAGCCTCGAACCATGTCCGACTCTACGATTGCTATCATCGTCGCAGCCGTCGCCTTAGCAGGAACGATAATTACAGCAGGGTTCTCTGCTTGGTTCGCGTATTGGTCCGACAAACACAAGCGACAGCGCGAGCTCAGAGTCTTCTTCGCAAAGTACCAGGATGCCATCTTGCTCGCTTCGCAGGATTTGCAATCGCGACTCTACAACATCGCCGACTACAAGATCACAGAATTCTACTCATACGACGGCCGCTTCAAGGACAATCTGTTGATCTATACTGCGTTCGTCGTCGGGCAGTATCTCAGCTGGGTCTACATCATCCGCCAACGCGCGCAATTTCTCCAATATGAGACTGGTCAAACGAACAAGCGGATCACGTCGGCGATCGATGCGGTCAGTGACGAATGGCTTAGTGATCTACACGGCGAATGCTTCATGCTATGAAGAGGCGACCAGATGGCCATTGGAGAGATGATGACCATTAGGGATGGCGACCAACTGAGTCCAATGGGCTACGGAACGTTCTTTACGAAATGGGCCGAATGTGAGCCGGACAACGATTCCGGCAGAGGGCGCGAGAAGGTTCGGTCAAGCAGCGAGAAGTCAATTTACAGAGGCGTCGAGTCTGCTGATGTGGTCGATTCGTCCCAGGCGGGGATGGCCCAGAGACGCAGCCATTCTGGCGAGCTTCCGACCGATGTTGCTCCAAGCATTCATTCCTCGGGAAAGTCAAGCGGCTTCGAGCAGGACCCAAACAGAAGTCCTCGAAGCAAAACGGATGGCCAGAAGACGCAGTTCCGCGAGTGGTTCGAACCAATCACCTCGGGCATTATACGCATTGCGGAGGAGAAAGCGAAGGCGAGATCGGATATCAAAGGCACTGCACTCAGAGACAGGGCTGGCGAAGATGCGATCCAAGTACCGGGAGACTTCAGATTAAGGAACCTACAGCATCGACTTGTGGATTTGATCGACATTCTAGACCCGAGAGGCGAGCGTTCTGAAGCGAGACGCACGAGGCGGACTAGAACATCTCGTTTGTGTGAGTGCTCTGCATGTAAACACTGCTCGCCAGAAACTCGTGAGCATCAGTACCGGATTTGGAATTGGAGCCTCCATATTCGGAAGGACAAGAGTTCGGCACAAGCTTGAATGTAGAGAATATCGTATATCTTTGACTGCATTTGAGGAGCAAGGGTCTGATGTTCCTGTAACTAGAACTTCAACTAGAAAACTGTTAGGGAAGAGCTGAGGCTTTATGCTTGACAAGGCGAGTCTTGAAGCAGCCATTCTATGAGTCTATAGTCAGGAACCATTCGTCGTCAAGCAGCTTAGCCGTTGATGGTCTCATATCAGGTTGATACTGCATTAGACTTCGCAACAAGCTCAGCACATTAGCACACTCTGAAGCCTCCATTCCATCTGGTCTTGACTCTTCGAATGCCTTCTCGAAACCTGGGCCTCGAAATGGTTCGCTGTACGAATATTCTGTATGTCTTGGCTCGAGAATTGTCGGATTGCCAACAGGAAAATTGCCAGGGTTGAGGTCGCCATGGACAACTGCACCACTGTGTAGATAATCGAGTCCCAGAAGTAGCTGCTTCAACAAGGCCTTCCTCCGGCCCAGAGTAAGTTGAGTTGTGGATGGTGTATCCGCTGCAGAGGTAGGGGGTGGAGGTGGTGACGGTGGTTCATCGGAAGAGGCGATGTCTTCTGGCGAGTCCGGAATGCTTTCGAGTAGCAGACCTACGCTTGGTCCCATGGGTTCAAATACAAGACATTGATGTAAACCATTGGGTTTTGCTTGCTGAAATTCGTCCAGCGGCAGAACAACGTGGTCGCGATTTGCATCGGTTTGAGCAGGTTGTTGCTATCGCAGTTCCTCAAGTGCTTAGCGGGCATCTGCACGAGCGACCTTGATTGCAACGAGACTTGATTGCCTGTGGGTAGTTGGCACGGACTTCTAAAACATCCCAGCGTCAAGTGTGCATCTACTGGGCATTCTCTGCCAGCCAGACTGTTGAAAAGGGCTCCGTAGCCAGGTTTGTATACGATATAGTATCTACCTTGCCACATAGTATCGCCCGGATGCAGTGGATGCAAGCCTCCTGGTCAGTGGGATTCTATTCATTCTGTGGGCAAGTCCAGAGGTTCGAAACGCCACTGTGATTGTTATGGGGGGTCTTTTGGCGGCGGTGGAGTTAGTGGGCTCAAAAAGTTTACCATACCTTACTAAAGTAGTGACAAGTTTCATTGTGTATGCGTGGCCTAGTTCACACATACCTTTAAGGATGGAGGGGCTGCGCGGAATCCCAAAAGGGGCTAGCTTGAAGACGCCAGTGTGCTCGCTCCACCAATCAATCAGCTCTGTGCCCTGAGGTGCTACGAAGTATAACTGCGAGCATCAACGAAGCTTGAGTTCTTAGCATTGTCTTCACGACGGGTACGCCACAACTTGTCTCGCAAAAAGGACATTTCTCCCTACAAAATCATCAAACTTCCGACATGCGCCCGACCGATCGTCCTACCAATCTTACGATTCAATCTTTACTAGGAAGTGCCTCCGTCACGAATGGACTGGAATTTGAACCGGCTTGGCTCAGCGAACCGAGCGAACCAGACAGCAGCAGGATGCAGAGTACGAAGCGAAGGATCGAGCAATTTTCCGTGCATACGAGCTGCAGCAAGTCACGTTTCAACAAGTGGATGTAAGAGCAAGGCTGAAGAAACTAAGCATGTCAGCTTGGAAAGCACCGTCGCTTGCAAGTGTGCCTGCACTTCTAGCCACCACTTTCTTTCGCGATGAGTTTCTAGCTACACGCATATACTCACGACTACCCATGACTTGACGATGTTATACTCTGGCGTTCTGCGGGGATTCAAGCTTGGAGATCGACCACTTCCATCGATACGTGCACTTGTCAGCTCGCCTGCTGGCGTAACATTGGCGTGTGCCGCAATAATATGGCTCTCCATCTTTGCAGCTTGCAAACACCTGCTCTGGCGAGACCCCCATACGGCTTTCTTCAGCGAGGACGGCGTCTACGATCTGGACTACAGCTCGTTTCGACAGGCTGAAGCGCACGAATACATCGCGCAGGCCGAAGCAGGTGCCCACAACCAGACAGAAACACCTAGGACTGGAACGCCGTCAATATGCGCCGCAATCACGACATTCAGTCGGAATGGACGCCAGTACCTCAACGAAACCGTGGGATCAATGCTGGCGGGTCTCACAGACGAAGAGCGGAATGAGTTGGAAGTACAACTGCTGTTTGCGCATGTAGACAGCACAATTCATCCAAATTGGGATGCGCGATGGCTGGATACTATAGATCAATGGGGCACTTACAATGTGTCTAACGAAGATCTAAGCCAAGTTCAAGAATGGGAGACTGCGCAAAACTTTTATGCGAAGGGAGTGTAGTGAGTTCGTCCGTTCCGGTGAAGATACAAGAGAGCTGAACGTGAACAGTGACTATGTCTACGTCCTTACGAAATGTCTCAACGAAACAAACGCGCCCTACATTGCCATCTTTGAGGATGACATTATCTTTGCAGACGGTTGGCTGGTGAAGACCTTGAACGCTCTGAACGATGCGCGATTGCGTGCGGGCTCGTCCTGGATATATCTTCGCTTGTTCTATACGGAGACATCGTTGGGCTGGCAAGCTTCCGAGGACTTCTGGTACGGTCACCAGGTGCTCACCTTTTCTCTCGCAATGGGCGGAGTACTTTTGCTCCTCCTCCTTGGCAAATGGTGTCTTCGTCCGCTAGATCGCCGACTAGACATCTTCACGATTATTGTCCTAGTACTCATTGCCGCTCCAGCTTTCACTGCGCTAGTATTCATGACAGGCAAATACAATCTCAACCCACTCCGAGGCGTCGAGCGGATGGACAAATACGGCTGCTGTACGCAAGCGCTGGTCTTTCCTCGATCTGAGACTGAGGGTCTGCTTGGCTATCTGAAGCAACGAGGCTCCGGCCAGACCGACTCGCTGATCGAGGAGTATGCCGACTCGGAAGGCCTCGAGAGGTATGCGCTTGCTCCGCAGGTCGTACAGCACGTAGGACTTATCTCGAGTCGCAACAATCTAGCTATTAATGCGAAGAGCACGTGGGCGTTCTGGTTCGAGACGCAGGACCCGCTTAGGCTAAGAGAAGAACATGATCGTCTAGTACGCGAGCGGGAGAAGCGAGCTATAGGTAGTACTTAGATAATTACTCCAAAATTTAACCTAAATTAAATCACATCATTTTATCTGACTTAAACTTAAGTATAGCTATAATCGCGAAGGTCTCCTTAAGTGACTTATATAGTTCGAGTTATAGACTTTACTTAAGTTATAATCTAGTATTCTCTTAAGAAGGTTAGTAGAATTAGAAGTAACTTAATATGGAGATATTAAAAAAGTTATAAGGTTATATCTTACTTATTCACCCTTATTAGCCTAATACTAGTAAAACTCTAGGTTTTTTTAACTTATAATTCTAAGTTATAGACTATCTTATAAATAAACTAACTTATAGAGATATAATAAATCTAAAAAGTTATTTTATTCTTAGAGTTTAGCTAAGTTACTATTTTGGAAATTAGCTATATCTCTCTAAGTACTTATCCTAACTAGATCTAGCCTTTAATATATTTAATTTTAGGTATTTTTATAAAAATTAGCTTATTAGACTTTACCTATTTAGGAGTAATTAGCCTAATGTAGTAATAGTAAGATTTAGAATCCTAAATTCCTTAAAATTCGCTCTAAGTAATTCTTAGAATCCTTAAGTATATTCTAAAATAGGCCTAGATTTAAACTCTTTTTAGGCCTATTATTGAGTATTTAGCTCACCTTTAGACTAATTAGCCCTAATTAGAGCTGAAGACTAAACTTATAGTCTATATCTAGCTAATTAAAGTCAAACTAGGTAGTTAGCTACTCTAATTAGGAAGTTATAAGGATTTTTAAAATAAGTAATTCTAAAACTTGATTTATAGAATTAGATTACTTAATAGCCTTGAGTTAAAATTACCTAGATCTTAAGATCCTATTACTTTATACCCTAAATATTAATTTTATTTTTTAGGAATTTCGAAAATAGGGCTAATTAGGGTATTATTCTAGAAAAGGCTAAATCGTAGCTACTTCCTTACTAAGTTACTTCTCCTACTTCTATATTATAAATAAGTTTTTCTTTAGAATTTACTCTAAGTAGTCTTAGAGTCCCTAAGTATATTTAAGAATAGGCCTAGGATCTATTTCTATTAAGGCCTATTATTAACTATTATAGCTACTTTTTAGGCTAATTAGCCTTAATCAGAGCTAGATACTAAACTTATAATCTATATCTAGCTAATATAAGTCAAACTAAGCAACTATCTAGCCTAATTAGGAAACTATGAGGATTTCTAAAAAATATAATATTAAAGCCTAATTTTTAAAGTTAGATTACTTAATAGTCTTAAGATCTATTTATCTAATATATAAAATTATAAAACTTTCTATTCTTAGCTTCTTAGGGATCTAGGTTTTAAGTCCCTAATTAGTATAATAGCAAAAAAAGCTAAATCCTAACTAACTATCTAAGCTAACATCGTAGTAGGGGATATGGCTTAGTAGGGGATATGGCTTAGGATTTAGAGTTCCGAACTTTAAAAATTAATAACTCCTTAACTAACGCCTATTTTAAAATTCTAATTAAGCTAATTCATCCTCGCTATTTTCTTCTTCCTCCTCTAAAGAACTTAAAACTATAGGAGCTTTTTTCTTACCCTTTTTTATCTTTTTTCCCTTACTACTTTTTCTACTTTTTCGACCTATCTTAAGATAGAGTCCCTCGAAAGAATAATGCGGCCTTCGATCGCGACCCTCTTACCTATCTTACGCTTCTTACGCGTATTAAGTAGCGCGTCCTTCTCGCGTAGCTCTCTCTATAAAAGCGTCGCTATAGTATTCCTCTCTTCTATAAAGATAAGAAGCTCTTAGATAAAGGCCTTACTTTAAGGGCTTAGAACTCTACGAGAGATAACCTCTTCGACAAGGTCTTCAAAAGGGATAATCAGTAGCGTCTTATCCCTCGATCGCTCTCTTAGGATCTGAGGCATATCCTCGAGAAGTGTCAAATTTTTAGATCTAGAAGGTAGGGTCGCCTAGGGAGTAGGGAGAGTCGAAAGGATTACTTTAGGATCTAGTAGATAGATACTGACTTTCCTAAACGCGGATTCGATAGTATAGGGCTTAAAGCACCTAGCCCTCGCTCAGATATACATAGAAGTCTACTCGACGCGTAGGAGACTTATTACCAATTTTCGAAAGATCGCGTCGACTTTAGAAGTAATCGCAGTTTTAAGAGGCGAAAAACACGCAATATTAAGAGGCTACGTAATGTGCAAAGTATGTAGTAGTAGTAGGGCTAAGTCGATCTTCTTTATAATACAAAACGTAAGGAATCGTATAGTATAGTATAAAGAATGCCTATCTACGACTAGTAGTTGTCTTTTTCTATCATTTTGGTGAGTTAAAGGCTCGAACTAAGTCGTAAGCCACTTGTACGCGTATATATCTGAAGTCCAGCCCTTATTTGACATAGAGAAGGCCTACTCTAGCGGCGTTATATCTAGAATCTAGCCTAAGTTAAGGTTTTTCCTCTTAAAAATAAGAGTCGGTAGTAGGGTTACCCTAGAGGTAGAGATACACTCGATTACTATAATCCACTCCCGCTATCCAGCCTGCTTCTTTCCTCGCTTTTAATACTTCTTATTAAGAAGTATAATCGATCGCTAGGTAGATCTGAGGCTAAACCCAGTTTTGTCGACATTAAAAATCGCTAAAGAAAGGTATCGCTCTTTCTGAATAGCCTCGCTTAGGCTGTCGAAGTAGGATTTTACTATCAAATAGTTGAGGCCCTCGAAGCGCGACGCGTCGATAGGTTGCGTAAAACACGTCTCTAGCGTAGGGTGACGCGCCCTAAAGCAGTCGATCCACCTTATTGAAATAGGCAAATCTAAAGAATTAGAGCGAGTTATAAACTGATTAGCCCGGATTTCTTCAGCGAGATTCTTAATAAGAGGAAGCAGCGTAGGAACGCCTAATTTGCTCGTATCAGTAATCCAGGCTACAAGCTCTTCTTCCTTGATAGTAGAAAGTAATTGCTATTTTTCGTACCCTTGATTTCGTGTCTTAACTTTATAGAGTCGATTTCAGAGAGTCGAAGAAGGAATATTAAAAATAGCTGAAGTACGCGAAATCGACGCGTATTCGCCGCGCCTATAGGCAGCTATTACGTTTTGAATATCTTCTTCTATATACGAAGGCATAGAGAAAGGAAGAGGAAATTCAACAAAAGAAGAGAGGTATAAGTATATAACCTCGGTAAAGTAAGCCATATCCCCTACTAAGCCATATCCCCTACTACGATGTTATTATAGAATTCTATAACTAAATTTTGTTAAGTTATTTAAGTTAATATAGTAAGGATAAGTAGTTTATAAAAGGAAATAGTATAGATTTGAAGTTAAATAAGCTATAAGCTTATACTATACTTATAAAGGCTAAATAGCTTAATCCTAGTAATATAGTAATAGGAAAAGTTAGCTAGTAGTTAAGAGCTAGCTACTTTTAAAATTTAAGTAAGTTATAGTATTTAATCTCTTATCTAGAGCTAATTAGTCTAGTCCTAATAGACTAAGTTAAAGGTTATAGTTCATTCTTTTATACCAACTTTATAGAGTTTTAGCTCTAAATCTTAACTCTGAGAGAATTAATTAGTATTTTCAAAGTCAGTATCTAAAATAGAAACTAAGAATATCTATATTAAATATCTATATCTTATTACTTAGTAGGTATAAAGATCTGATTTTTTAACGAAATTTACTTAGAATATGAATTTTATGATCTAAGCCCTAGAGCCTTAGGAGTTTCTTAATTAGATAAGATAAGAAGAGAGGATCGTAAAAGCTCTCTTAAAGCTTTGATTATTTTTACAAATTAGAAATCCTTTTAGTTGATAATAAAATAGTAACTTAGAGGAAGCTAGCCAGTAATAAAAGCTAGCTACTCTTAAAATCTTTAAAAAGTTCTAAGATTACATTTTATTATGTAGGACTAATTAGCTAAATCCTAGTAAATTATCTTAAAATTTAACTTATGTCTTATCCTTCTACAATATAAAAAATTAGATCTAAAATTTAATTCTAAAATAGTTAATTAGTATTTCTAAAATTAGTAATATTACTTGAAGTAAAAATTAAAAATAACGTAGAGGTAGGGGAAGTAGTTTAGTAGGAGAAGTAGTTAGGAATTGACCTTTTTAAGAATAGTACCCTGATCAGCCCTATTTTCGAAATTTCTAAAAGGTGGAATTAGTATTTAAGGTATACAGTAGTAGGAACTCGAGTTTTAGGTGATTCTACTTGAAGGCTATTACGTAATTTAATTTTAAAAATTGAGTTTTAAAATTACTTGTTTTAGAAATCCCTATAACTTCCTAATTAAGCTAGCTAATTACCTAGTTCGACTTATACTAGCTAGATATATATTATAAGTTATATACCTAGCCCTAAATAGGGCTTATTAGCTTGAAAAGAAGCTATAATACTTGATAATAGGCTTAAAAAGAGGTAAAATCTAGCCCTATTCTTAAATATACTCAAGGATTCTAAGAATTACTTATAGCGAATTCTAGAGAAATCGAGATTCTAAATCTTATTATTATCTTATTAGGCTAACTACGCCTAATTAGGTGAAGTGTAATAAGCTAAATTTAAGATAAATACCTAAAATTTAGTTTATTAGAGACTAGATCTAATTAGGGTAGCTAATTATAGAGATATAGCTAATTTTAAAAATAGGAGCTAAATTCTAAAAATAAAACGACTTTTTAGATTTATTATATCTCTATAGTCTTTTAGCAAGATCGTCTAAAACTTCAATTATAGGTTAGAAATACCTAGACTTTAACTTAGCTAACTAGGATCTAGCTAATTTAGGCTGACTAGTAAGATATTACCTTAAAAAGAAATTAAACTTTAAATCCTAACTACTTCTCCTACTAAACTACTTCCCCTACTTCTATATTACTTAATCTTATAGATTAATATATTATTAACTTATTTTAAAAGTATAATAAGCTAATCTCTTAAGCTAGATAAATTAAGGATATAAAATTGAAGATTTGGTTTTTAATTTTTTATAATTCTCTTAATTATTTAAGATACTAAAAAGAAAGCTAGAAAGAATCTTAAAAGCTCTCTTAAAGCTTTATTCTTCAAAAATAAATAATCTATAGATAAGTTAATACTTTATAGATATCTATAATATTAAGTAATTCTAAGAAGCTTTATTTCTTTAATACTTATTACTCTATCTATTTTTTTTCTTATTACTAGTTTTTTATAACCTTATAGTTTAGCTTACTAGAGTAAGCCTATTTTTAGAAGAAGACAATTTACTTTTAAATTTAGAATCTTAGTTTCTCTAGAATTTACTCCAAGTAATTCTTAAAATTACTAAAGATCTTAAGAAATATATCTAGATTCTATTTCTATTTAGGCTTATAATAGAGCATTAGAGCTCTCATTTATAGAGCTCTCATTTAGGCTAGCTAGCTCTAATTAGAGCTAGGTATATAATTTATAATATAAATCTAGCTAATATAATTTTAAAACTTAAACCATTCAATACTCTTAGACTTAAACCATCTAGAATTAAAGATTCGACTCTTTTAGACTGAATGTATTTATTCTATCTCTTAGAAATATTAAACGTAAGGTTACTTAGAGTACTATTCTAAAGAAGGCTAAATCCTCAATATATTTTCTACTAGATTACTTCTTCTACTATCAAATCATTCTTTAACTACTAAAAGCTTAGATTACTAAAATAACTAAAGATAAGTAATATAATTTAAGTAATTTCTCTTCTATTTACATGTTTTTCTTCTTCTTTATATACTCCTATTCTTATAAGGCTCTAAAGTAAACTCTAGAGATTATAGCTTACTATACTAGTAGATAAGTCTATATCTAATTTGAACTTTTACTTATTTTCTTACTAAAACTATTCAATCTAGAATTAAGTACTATCCCTTAATTTCTATAGCCTATATATTAATAGTTTATAGAACTAACTAAATAATAGAAGTATATCTAAGAAAAGAATTCTAGAACTAATATAGTAAGATATATCGATTTTAACTTAAATATCTAATATAAAGTACTTAAAAAGTATTTTTCTATAAAGTTAAAATATACTTTAATTATATTATCTAAGTAACTATATCTTATAATTTATAGAATAGTTATTAGAAGACTAAAATAATAGAATTAAATTTTAGGCCTTATTATCCTTTCTATGAATATTTTGTATAGTATAGTAATAATATAAAGCTATCTATATTTATTATAAATTATATATTAAATATATAACTAACTAATCTAATATTCCTAAATCTACTCTATAAAATTATCTTAATATAATACTCTTAAATTAATAATTTTTAATATTAAAGGAGAATTATATTATTATTCTCTATAGTTTTAATTAGATAGTAATGTATATTTTAAGCTTAATTTATATAAGTATAATAAGGAAGAACATAATAGTTTTAGTTTATAATTATTAATAGATATTTATAATTCTTTATAATTCTATATCTTTAAAAATATTTATTTAGCTCTAATTTACTACTTTATATTTCTTATATTTCTTGTACTAGTTTTTTAATAATAAAAATAATAACAGATCTTAAAATAGATTAATTCTTTAAGTATTTTATTCTATAATAATACAAATAAATACAAGAATAAGAAATAAACTAATATCTTATAGATAAAGTAGCTAGTTAGATTTTCTAAATTTAGTATAAACTAGGAATCTTTAGCTTATCTATTTTAGAAGAGTAAGGTTTTCTTTATAGTATATTAGATTTTTACTAATTAGCTATAGCTCTTATTTTTAAGAATAAGATAATGTTCTTAGAGAATAGAGATTTAATTACTTAGGTTTAAATTCGAGATCATTTTAATAACTTATTATAGAGAGTAACTTAGATAATATTAAAGATAGAAATTAAAGTCTAAGAATAAAAACCTAATTCTAATTAATTTTACTAAATAACTTCTCTAATATTAGAATTTATAGCTAAAATTTAAAATA
>Ga0265797_10002826_pt1 | contig 28641 bp, 21 predicted proteins | sample P2T30metagenome_FD_192433 | JGI IMG/M metagenome (GOLD analysis project Ga0265797, IMG submission 192433) | Plant litter microbial communities from East Loma Ridge, Irvine, California - P2 T30 | ecosystem: Environmental > Terrestrial > Plant litter > Unclassified | place: USA: California...
CGGCCTTGTCGGCGGCCTCGTCCATGGTCGCGACGACGGTGACGAGCGGGTGGGCCGCCTCCGCCAGGATGCGTCGACCCTCGTCGACGCGGTTGCCGTCGAGGCGCACGACGAGCGGCTTGGTGGCCTGGTCGCCGAGGATCCCGAGCGCGGCGACGATGCCGTTGGCGACGGCGTCGCAGGCGGTGATGCCGCCGAAGACGTTGACGAAGACGCTCTTGACCTGCTCGTCGCCGAGGATCACGTCGAGGCCGGCCGCCATCACCTCGGCCGAGGCTCCGCCGCCGATGTCGAGGAAGTTCGCGGGCTTCACGCCGCCGTGCGCCTCGCCGGCGTAGGCGACGACGTCGAGCGTCGACATGACGAGCCCCGCGCCGTTGCCGATGATGCCGACCTCGCCGTCGAGCTTCACGTAGTTGAGGCCGGCTGCGGCGGCCTTCGCCTCGAGCGGGTCAGCCGCGGCGGCGTCCTCGAGGTCGGCGTGCGCCGCCTGACGGAAGTCGGCGTTCTCGTCGAGCGAGACCTTGCCGTCGAGCGCGACGACGTCGCCCTCGGCGGTGAGCACGAGCGGGTTGACCTCGACGAGGGTGGCGTCCTCCTCGACGAAGACCTCGTAGAGCTTCACGAGCACGGGCGCGACCTTCGCGACGAGCTCGTCGTCGAAGCCGCCGGCGCGGGCGATCTCCTCCGCCTTGGCCTGGTCGATGCCCTGACGGGGGTCGACCTCGACGCGGGCGAGCGCCTCCGGCTTCTCGACGGCGAGCTGCTCGATCTCCATGCCGCCCTCGACGCTGCAGAGCGCGAGGTACGAGCGGGCCGCACGGTCGAGCAGCACCGAGAAGTAGAACTCCTTCTCGATGCGGGCACCCGCGGCGACCATGACGCGGCGGACGACGTGCCCCTTGATGTCGAGGCCGAGGATCGACTCGGCGGCGGCCTGCGCCTCGTCGGGGGTCTTCGCGACCTTGACGCCGCCTGCCTTGCCGCGACCGCCGACCTTGACCTGGGCCTTGACGACCGTCACCCCGCCGAGCTGCTCCGCAGCGGCGCGGACCTCCTCGGGGGTGTCGGCGACCATGCCCGGCAGCACGGGCACGCCGTGCTGCTCGAACAGGTCCCTGGCCTGGTACTCGAAAAGATCCACGCTGTTCTCCAAATCCGCATCGCTGCGTCGTCTCACCATGGTGCGTCGCGCGTCGAGGGTCTCCCGGCAGCGCGACGACGGGCCGACGTCCACCCTAGCGGCGCCCCGCGTGCAGCCCCCGCCCAGGCCCCGAGGAGCATCATGCGCCGCACCGGCGCCGGGGGTACAGGGCGCTGGCGGTCGCCTGTCAAGCGTGGGCGCGTCGCCCGGGCGGAGCGCTCGATGAACGGGTGAGCACCACGAAGAAGCGCCAGGACCACCCCACCACCGACGACCTCGTCCGCACCGCCGCCGACCTCTTCGGCTGGGACGACCTGCACCCCGCCCAGCTCGAGGCCATGGAGGCCGTCGTCGCGGGACGGGACTGCGTCGGCGTCATGCCCACCGGCTTCGGCAAGAGCGCGATCTACCAGGTGGCGGGCGCGGTGCTCGACGGGCTCACCGTGGTCGTCTCACCCCTCATCGCCCTCCAGGCGGACCAGGTGGCGGGGCTCGTCGGCAAGCCGGACGCGCCTCCGGCCCGCGACGTGAACTCGGGGCACACCGACGCCGAGAACGCCGCCACGTGGGAGGCCGTCGCGGCCGGCGAGGTCACCTACCTGTTCCTCGCGCCCGAGCAGCTCGCCCGCGACGAGACCGTCGACCGGCTCGCCGACGCGCACGTGTCGCTCCTCGTCGTGGACGAGGCGCACTGCGTGTCGTCGTGGGGCCACGACTTCCGCCCCGACTACCTGCACCTCGGCGAGGTCGCGGAACGGGTCGGAAGGCCGCCGGTCCTCGCCCTCACGGCCACCGGCTCCGGCCCCGTGCGCGACGAGATCGTCGAACGCCTGCGCCTCGACGACCCGCTGCTGCTCAGCCACGGCTTCGACCGGCCGAACCTGTCGCTCGAGGTCGTGCGGCACGAGGACGACGACGAGAAGCGCCGCGCCGTCGTCGACCTCGTCGCCGACGAGGTCACGCCGGGCATCGTCTACGTCGCCACCCGCAAGGAGACCGAGAGCTACGCCGCCGCCCTCGCCGAGCGCACCCCCGACCGCACCGTCGTCGCGTACCACGGCGGGCTGCGCTCGAAGGAGCGCGGCGACCTGCACCAGAGGTTCCACGACGGCGAGGTCGACGTCGTCTGCGCCACCAGCGCGTTCGGCATGGGCATCGACAAGCCCGACATCAGGTTCGTCGTGCACGCCGACGTCCCCGCCTCGCTCGACGAGTTCTACCAGGAGATCGGGCGCGCGGGGCGAGACGGCGACGAGGCGCACACCGTGCTGTTCTACCGGCCCGAGGACCTCGCGCTGCGCACGTTCTTCGCCTCGGGCCTGCCCGGCCGGGCCGACCTCAAGGGCGTCTTCACCGTCGTCGGCGCCGCCGACGGACCGGTCAAGCGCACCGCGATCGCGCACGAGGCCGGCAAGTCGCCGCGCTCGGTCGGCCGCTTCGTCGACCTGCTGCTCGAGGCGGGCGCGCTCACCGAGTCGAAGGAGGGCTTTACGGTCACCGACGGCTGGACGGCCGAGGACGCCGCCGAGAAGGCGCGCGACCTCGCCGCGATGCGCGAGAAGGTCGAGGAGTCGCGCATCGCCATGATGAGGACCTACGCCGAGAAGCCCGGCTGCCGGCGCCGGTTCCTGCTCGGGTACTTCGGCGAGGAGGCCCCCGAGCGGTGCGGCAACTGCGACGGCTGCGCCGCCGCCGAGCACCAGGACGCCGCGGGGGCCGGTGACGAGCTGCCCACCGAGCAGGACGAGGACGTCCTCTTCGCCCCGCAGACCCGCGTCACCCACGAGAAGTGGGGCGGCGGCACGGTCATGAGCCAGGAGGGCGACCACATGACCGTCTTCTTCGAGGACGCCGGCTACAAGGTGCTCTCGGTGAGCAGCGTCCGCGACCACGACCTGCTCGAGGCCGTCTAGTCCCCCGGGCCGCCGCCCGCCCTGGGAGGTCCCGCAAGGGTCGACGGGGCCGCGGCGTAGACCGGACCCGTACCCCGACACGCACGACCAGAGGAGCACCATGTCGAGAGAGAAGAACCTGGCCACGCAGGAGGCGCTGGGCGGGATCCTGGAGTCGCGCGACGTGTCGCGCCTGACCGAGGGTTTCCACCGCGACGTCGTCGACCACGACCCGGCGCCCGACCAGGCCCCCGGCGTCGAGGGGATCCAGCAGTTCTGGACCGACTTCTTCACCGCGTTCCCCGACGTCGCGCTCGAGGCGGACCCGATCGTCGCCGACGACGAGCACGTCACCGCCGTGTTCACCATCTCGGGCACCCACACCGGGCCGTTCCAGGGCCACGAGGCGACGGGCAACACCTTCACAGTGCGCGGCATCCAGGTCGGCCGGTTCGACGAGGACGGCCTCATCGTCGAGCGCTGGGGTGCCACCGACCAGGCGGGCCTGATGCAGCAGCTCGGCCTCGCCGACGACCCTGCGACGGACGGGGACGACGACCAGTAGGTCGCGCCTCCGGCCCCCGCACGACCTGCACGCCACGACAGCACCACGACCACGACGAGAGGACCGACCATGAGCGACACGCACGTTCCCGCCGCCAGCGGCGACCAGCCGTACGACGAAGAGACCCAGTTCGAGGAGAGCCAGCAGATCGCGACGAACGACGCGGTCGCCGGCGAGACGGTGCTGCCCGGCGTCGGCGAGGGCAACGACGGCCCCACCGGAGGCGCGCCCCGCGAGGGCAGCCCCGACCTGGCGCCCAACGAGCTCGCCGGCGAGGACGTCGACCTCGACGAGACCGAGTAGCGGCCGTCGTCGCGGGGCCGGCCCCGTGCCGGTGCCGCGGGACGACCCGTGGAGAGGGCCTGCGCCGAGCGCAGGCCCTCTCTTGTCGTCCCGGCGTGCGGTGCACGCACGGACCGTCGGCCGCTAGGGGGCCTGTGGTTCCTCAGCCGCTCCGGGATCCCGTGACACGGCTGACGGTGTCGTGCGCGTCCTCCCGGTGGGCAGGTCGAGCACGGCGTCGCACCACGCGACGACCGCTGGGTCGTGCGTGACGAGGACGACGGCGGCCCCGCCGTCCCGGAGGCGCGCGAGGGCTCGCAGGACGACCTCGCGCCCGCGCTCGTCGAGGGCGGACGTGACCTCGTCGGCCACCACGAGCGCCGGTCGCTGCACCAGCAGCCTCGCCGCGGCGACGCGCTGACGTTCACCGCCGCTGAGCTGCCCCAGCACTTCTGCCCCCCTGCCCCCGAGCCCCGTGTCCTCCAGGGCCTGCACGCAACGCCGACGCCGCTCCGCTGTGCTCAGACCCGTGGGGCGGACGACCTCGACGTTCTCGGTGACCGTCCACTCAGGCACGAGCGAGCCGTCCTGCGGCACGAGCCCGCAGTCGTTCCGCAGGAACGTCCTGCGCTGCGCGGCCGTGGCCTCGGTGACGCTCGACCCTCGCCAGTGCACGGTGCCGCTGACGGCGGGCACCAGACCGGTGAGGTGCGAGACGAGCGTCGACTTGCCGCTGCCGTTGGGGCCGGTCACGGCCAGGGTCGTGCCCTGGGGCACGACCAGGCCGAGGGGGCCCCACAGGTGCCGGTCGGTCGTCCGGGCGGTGAGGCCCACGGCGACCAGTCCGTTTCGCGGGGGCGTCACGGGTGGTTCCCAGGCGTCCCCGCGGTGTTCGTCACGGCGTGGTGACACGGCGGTGGTCCTTCCTGATCAGGCGGGTCGTGGTGAGGGCGAGCGTCGCTCCGGACGCGGCGAGGTCGACGAGTGCCACGGTGACGATCATGAAGAGGGCAGTCGCGGTCTGGGTCGGTGCGAGGACGAGGACGACGGGGACCACGACGACTGCTGAGGCCGTCGACGTGGCCGTCCTGCGGACAGCTGGCCCTACGTCGACGGACCAGGACGAGCGCCCTGCACTCGCGAGCGCACGACGACCGTCCCTCGTCTCGAGAGCGTGCGTCCGCGCCCGTCTCACGGCGGAGGCGAGGAGCAGCCCGAGGGCGAGCACGGTCGCGGAGAGGGTGACGACGAGGTCGTGTCGGCTCTCGGCCAGGGCGATGGCGACTCGGTCGCCCACGGTCTGCCACGAGGCGACGTAGCCCTGCAGGCCCTGAGCAGCGAGCACGTCGTCCACCGACCGTGACGACGTGAAGAAGGTCTCGCCGTTGCCCGTCGCCGTCGCGAGGACGTTCCACGAGAGATCGTCGGCGGGCACCGTGACCACCGTGTCGAAGGGGACGACCTCGGGCACCAGCGCCGCGTCCCGCACCCCCGCGGCGTCGGCCGGGTCACGCACGACGCGCACGTCGAAGTCGAGGGCGGGCTCGACGGGGACGTTCCACCCTTCTGAGAGGGGGTCCCAGGTGAGCTGCTGGCCGAGGAGAGCGAGGCGGTCGAGCCCGGGCTCCTCACGGGCCCACAGCGTGGGTGCCGCTCGGGGCGTGCCCCGAACGTCTGCTCCCGTCGACGCCAGCACGAGGGTGCCCGGCTCGCTGGTGGTGTCCCGCAGCACGGCCGTCCCCGCCCGCAGCTGGTCACGGGTCAGGTCGGCAAGGGCGAGCTGGAAGCGCTCTTCGGCGACGCCTGCGGGGCCGAGTCGCATCGTCGCCATGGACGCGTAGGGCTCGAGCAGGACCTGCGCCTCGATGGCTCGACGGGTGGCGGTCGCGGCGTCGAGGGCGGCCAGGACGGCGAGCACGACGAGGGCGGTGAGGAGCACGTGCCCGACCCGCCGGACCGCCGGGGCATCAGCGAGGAGGACGCCCCCGGCCCGCGCCGTCCTGCTGCGCCGCAGCGGGTCCGGCAGGAGCGGGAGCGCCCGTACCAGGAGGAGCACCACCCCGGTGCAGACGACGACCGGCACGAGGACGGGCGCGGCGAGCGCGGGCACGCCGGGCCCGCCCCAGGCGGCCGAGGACACGACGAAGACGAGGAGGGCAGTCACGACGCTGAGGGCCACGAGGACGGTGAAGCCCTCGAGCTCGCCACGGACCCGCTGCCACCGCGACCATCCGGCGAGTGCTCGGACGATGCCGACACGACGACCCCGGACAGCCTCTGCCGCGGCCGCCTGTGCGACGAGAGCCGCGGTGCCGAGCACGGCGAGCGCGACGCCGGGCGCTGTCATCGCCGAGACCACGTGCTGGCCGAGCGTCTCGGTCGTGACGTCGACGGTGAAGCCCGTCGCGCGGAGCGCTCGGACGAGTTCGTCCATGGCAGACCCCGTCGCGTCCGTCACGTAGAAGCCCCTGAGATCGGGGACCTCGTCGAGGGCGCCTGGCGTCGTCCGGTACTGCACTCGTGACGTGGCGGAGGACCCGACGTCTCCCACCAGGGGGACGAACGACAGCTCCGTGCCGCGCGCCGTGCTCTGGTCGGAGGCGAGCAGCAAGCTGACACCCATGTCCGTGGCGGGACGACGCAGCTCTGCGAGGACGACTTCTCGCGGCAGGGGCGGCGTCGAGATGATGACGAAGTCACCACCGGCGACCGCGGAGAACGTCGGGACGTAAGCCCTCAGGGCGAGTGCGACGAGACAGGCTGACAGGGCGATCGCCGCCACGACCGCGAGCACGGTCGTGGCGGCGATGCCCCTCGTCAACCCACGTCCCAGAAGGCCGTGTTGCCGTGACTCGCCTTCGGGCGGGAGGCGACCGCGAGATAGGACGGCGCCCTCCAGCCGGAGTGCGCGCATCTCGACTGAGCGCACGCCGTCGCCTTGTGAACGCGCGAGGCATGCTGGTACTTGGACCAGACGTGCCCGCCACTGACGCCGTACTCCCAGTAGCCGCCACCTACGTAGCTGCTCCCTCGCGCCTGCGGACCGTCTGCGACTGCTCCTCCGGATGTGGCATCCGCCTCGCTCGCGACCGCCATGGACGCCGGCACCAGTGCACCACCGCACAGGAGCACCCCGGCCCCCAACCCCACCATCGCGCGCCGGAATCTCGACGCTTTCGTCGCGGTTCCTCTCGTGGTCGTCATCATCAACTCCTTTCCGCCGGACCTTCCGGTGATCCATCACATTGGTATTCCGGACGTCCGGTCGCAAGGGGGTGAGCAGAAGAATCTGACATTCTTTGCCGCTCAGCAGGGTGTCACGATGCGAGGGAGATGATCGAGCCAGGGACTCAGGCTGGCCACACCTCGGGCTCGGGCGTCGACCGGGTGATGAGCGCCGAGATCTCGCCCTCGTGCTGAAGCATCCAGGCGACGGCGGAACCGAGCGTGTCCGTGGTGCGCAACCAGGGCCTCCGGCCGGCCTCGTCACGGCAGTGGGCGTACGCGTCGTAGACGAGGCGACCGAGGTGGGAGCGGGTGCGGACGTAGCCGAGGGGCGCCTCGCGGACGCGCCTCACCTGCCACTCGCCCCAGGTGCCGGGCAGCGGCGGCACGGCGAGCGGGTGCTCGGGCAGTCGCTGGCGCAGCACGCCCGCGGCGTTGATCGACGACTGCTGCACCTTCATGCCGGGAAGGCTAGGAGCGACCTCCGACGACGACGAGCACGACCACGGCGACGACGAGCGCGACGCCCGCGAGCGACCACCAGAGGACGGCGCGCGAGGGACCGCCGCCGGTCCCGCTCCGACCAGCGCCCCCCTGGGGAGCGGAGGCGACGGGTGACGTGGTACCAGGCGACTCGGCGGCGTCGCGGTGCTCGGCGGCGAGCGGGGCAGGAGGCGCGTCCCCCGTCGCCCCGGCCGCGTCCGGCCAGCCCTCGGTACCGGTCCGGCCGCCGTCAGGCAGGGCGTCCCCGTCCTGAGAGACCACGGGCGCCCGGTCGGGGTCGACGACCTCGACCGCCTCGAGCGCGGGGACCAGCCACTGCTCCAGCTCGTCGGCCTCGTCCCAGAGCCCGAACAGCTCGGACCCCTCGGGCCCGGACGTGGCGCGGACGCCCTGCTCGTGCAGCCACCGCCGGTCGTCGTCACCGAGGGACGCGGCGAAGGCACGGACGTCGACGCCCTCGACGGGCGACGGCCGCCCCTCGAGGCCGGCGGCAGCGAGCTCGACGAGGGCGAGCAGCTCGGACGCGGTGCCCGCGTCGAGCTGCCCCGGCGTCTCGGTGTCGCGGCGCAGCGCGGCTAGGTCGAGGCCGCCCTCCGCGAGGTCGGCGACGAGATCCGCCGCAGCGTCGTTCTCGAACGCGCCGCTCCCCCAGGTGCCCATGTCCGCGACGCTACGCGACGCGTCCTCCCCAGGGCCGGAGTCGCCTCCCCCTTCCGCGGGTCCCGTCCCGCGCCCCTCCCGCGCTCACTCCTCGGCTGCCCTCGTCACGCGTCCCCGCTCTCCGAACGCGCGCGGGCCGATGGCTCGCAGGAGGTTCGGCAGCACGACCATCCGGACGACGACCGCGTCGAGGGTCACGGCGAGCGCGAGCCCGATCCCGATCTCGCGCACGATGCTCACCTGTCCGGTCATGAAGGAGCAGAACACGGCGACCATGATCAGTGCCGCACTGTTCACCATCGTGCGGGTCTTGCGCGCCCCGTCGAGGACCGCGTCGTCGAAGGACGCGCCGGCTCGGTACCCCTCTCGCATCCGATCGACGATGATCACCATGTAGTCCATGCTGAGCCCGAACATGACGGCGAACAACAGCACCGGGGTGACGGAGTTGAGCGGGTCGTCACTGGTCAGGCGCTGCACGACGACGAGGAGCCCCGTGCTCGCGAGCACGACGAGCAGGTTCGAGCCCAGCGCCACGAGGGGAAGGATCCACGAGCGGAACGCCACCCACAGCATGACCGCCGTGAGCAGGAGGACGACCCCTGCGACGAGCGGGATGCTGCCCACGAGCCTCTCGTCGAAGTCGAGGCCCTGCGCCGTGGCTCCCCCGACCTGGACGTCGGCGCCCGGGAAGGCGCCCGGCAGGTCCGCCCGGACGGTGCGGACGAGCTCGTGGGCCTCGACGCTGTCCGGCGCGTCCTTCGCCGACACGAGGAGCCTCGTGGAGATCCGCCCGTCGTGGCGCACCCAGAGGTCGTGGACGGCAGCCGGCGGGGCCGGACCGTCGAGGGCCACCGCGAGCTGGTCGAGGGGGACGCCGGAGCTCGTCACCGCCGAGACGGACCGCACGCGACGATCGTCCTCGAGGTCCGTGACGGCGGCGGCCACGTCGTCGAGGGCCTCGTCCGTGCTGGTCCCCGCCGGGAACGTCACGAGCACGTCGACGGGGAACAGCCCCTGTGTGGAGAGGTCCTGGTCGATGATCTCGAGGCCCACGCGCGCCGGGTCGTCGGACGGCAGCACGGTGGCGCTCGCGACCGGGGACTGCAGGGAGATGCCGACGACGGGCACGGCGACCAGGAGCAGGGCGACGACGGCACCCGCACTCGTCAGGCCGCTGCGGAGCCGACCACGGCGCCGTCCGGACGCGCCGACGCCCGCGCGGCCCTGCGGGTCGGACGCGCGCCTGGACCGTCGGGGCAGGCGCAACGAGAGGGCGTCGACGCGCGTGCCGAGGAGGACGAGCCCCGCGGGGAGGACGACCAGGGTCGTGACCAGGGCAGCCACGGTCACGACGATCCCGCCGAGCGCGATGCTGCTGAAGGCCATGATGCCCGGGATGAACAGTGCGGCCAGGGCGAGGACGACCGCGCCCGCACTGAAGAGGACGGACGTGCCCGCCGTCCGGAGGGCCGTCGCCACGGCCTCCTGCGGTGACGACCCCCGCCACAGCTCCTCTCGGAAGCGCTTGACGACGAAGAGGGAGTAGTCGACCGCCACGGCGAGCCCGATCATCGACACGATGTTCGAGTAGAGGTTCGAGATGTCCGTGACGTGGGTGACCAGTGTCCCCACGCCGCTCGCGACGGCGATCGCCGTGCCCGCCACGGCGAGGGGCAGCGCGGCCGCCACGACACTGCCGAAGACGACGAGCAGCACGATCGCCAGGAGGGGGAACACGAGGAGCTCCGCCCTCGTGGCGTCCGCCTTCGACTGCTCGTTGAGCTGGTAGTCGAGAGCGGGCTGACCGGTGACGTGCACCGAGTCGGCGACCTGTGCGTCGTCGAGGGTCCGTTGCAGTTCCGGGACCTCGTTCTGCACCTCGGTGTCGGTTCCCGGGAAGCCGGCGACCAGCACGACGGTCGACGAGTCGCTCGTGGCGAGGCCCGCTTCCTCCTCCGGCGTGAGGACGGTCCGCGCGCCGGCCCCCTTGAGGACGGACTCGGCGGCACCGACGTCGGGGATGCGCCCGTCGCGTCCCCCCTGGAGGACGACGAGCAGTTGACCCGGCTCCTCCCCGAAGAGCCGTTGGACCTCCTGGCGCATCACGAGGGCCGGGCCTCGCGGATCGGTGAAGCCGCCGCCGGAGAGCCGCGAGTCGAGCTGCGCACCGAGGACGGCGGCAGCCACGGTGACCAGCAGCCACACCGCCAGCACGACGCGGGGGCGGGTGACGGACAGGGAGACGAGACGTTTCATGATTGCTCCTCAGGGAGGGGAACGGGCACGAAGGAGTGACGAGGCAGCGAGAGGGGGTCGGACCGCCCTCCTGTGGGCCCCTCCTGCCGCGTGCCAACATTGCACGTACCTGTCTGATGTACAAACTCTGTGGCCGTGACGGCGCGGGCTCGAGAGCACCTTGAGGGTGCCGACAGGCGATGCCGGGGGCTACGCGTCCTCCCCAGGGCCGGAGTCGCCTCCCCCGTCCACGGATCACGTCCCGCGCCCCTCGCTCGGCCCGCAGGGACGCCACCGTCGTCGCATGACGACAGCACCGACGGCCGCACGACGCGGCCCCCGCACCCATCGCCCCCTCTCCGTCGCCGCCCTCGCGGTCCTCGCCGTGCTCGCGGCGCTCGTGGCCCTGCTGGCCGCGCCACCGCCTCCGGCCCACGCCCTCGCCGGGGCGAGCACCGGCACCGGCCACCTGTGGCGCGGGGACGGCGTCTCGTGGCTCGGCACGTACCGCCTGGACGACGGCCGCCAGGCGTTCTGCCTCGAGGTCGGCAAGCGCTCCCCCGTGGGCGCCGAGTACGACACGTCGACCGGCGAGGACGTCGTCGGCGTCTCGACCGAGGACCAGGCGCGCCTGGCCTACATCGCCCGCACCTGGGGCGACACCACCGACGCGGACACGGCCGCGGCGGGGCAGCTCGCCGTGTGGACGATCACCGGACTCGGCGGTCACACGCAGCGGTACTACGCCGGGAGGGCGAACGAGCACTGGCCGACCGTCCTGCAGCGGGCGAACGAGATGCTCGCCGAGGCGACCGAGCAGGCCTCCCGCTCGGTCGACGGCCGGGCGACCGTCGACCTGCACGACGACGGCACCGGCTCCGTGCGCGTCGACCTCGTGGCGGACCGCGTGACCGGCGGCCCCACGATCCTGCCGGCGCAGCACCCGGGCACGGTGACGCTCACCGGCGCCACGTTCGAGGACGGCACCGCGACGCGCACCGTGACGAACGGCGAGACGGTGCCCTTCCGCGCGACGGGCGACGGGGCGGAGCTCGCCGTCACCGCGACCGCGACCTTCGCCGACCTGCCCTACGGCCGCGTGTCGACGGTGGGCCAGAGCCCCTCGGGCAGCCAGATGCTGCTCTTCACCGGCGGGGTGACGGTCGGCGCGTCCGGGTCGGCGAGCGCCCTCGCGCTGTCACCCCTGCCGTTCAGCCCCCGCGTGGTCACGCAGACGAGCGACGCCGTCGCCGCACCGGGCGCCCTCGTCACGGACCGCCTCACCCTCGACGTGCGGGGCTCCGAGGGCGAGCTCGCCGAGTGGGGTCGGTACCGGGACGGCGACGAGCTGCGGCCCGTGCCCGTGACCGTCCGCAGCCGACTGCTCGGCCCCTTCTTCACCCCACCGGAGCCGTCGGACGCCGTGCCCGCCGACGCACCCGTCGTGTGCGAGGTCGAGGTCGTCGTCACCGACGGCCCGGGGACCGTGACGACGCCGGCGTGCGAACTGCCCTCGACGGGCTGGTTCACCTGGGTCGAGACCGTCGACCCGGCCGACACGGCACCCGAGCACGGTGGCGAACGGCTCCGCCCGTGGGCGTCGCCGTTCGGCACCGCGTCGGAGACCACCTTCGCGCCGTTCGCCCCGGTCGTCTCGACCGTCGCGGCCGGAGGCGCGGGTCACGTCGACCCCGGGACCTGCGTCTCCGACGCCCTCACCGTGGAACGACTCAACCCGCTCGCCGCGGGCGACGTGGAGGTCACGACGACGCTGGTCGGCCCGTTCGCCGAGCGACCCGCCGAGGGTGACGACCTGAGCGCTGCACTCGACGACCCTCAGCTGGTCGTGGGGTCGGTGACGAGCGTGCTGGACGGCGACGCGACCATCGAGACGGACTGCGTCGAGGTGCACGCTCCTGGCCACTACGCCTTCGTCTTCGCCTCCACCGGCTCCCCCCGCGACGACGACGACGGCCAGCTCGTGCCCGCGTTCGCGGACACCACCGCGCACGAGACCGAGATGCTGACGGTCCCCCAGCCGGGTCCCGAGGAGCCCGTCGCCCCGACCGCGACCCCCGGGCCCGCCCTCGCCTTCACCGGAGGCCACGCCCTGCCCGTCCTGGGCGTGGCAGCAGGGGTCGGGCTCGCCGGCCTGCTCCTCGTCCTCCTCGCCCGCCTGCTGCACGTCGTGCGACGTCGGCGGTCGCAGGCGTGAGGCCCGGGCCGGTGCGCTCCTCGGGCGGTCCGTCAGCACCACGGCACCTGCACCTGCACGAGGTCCCCGTCCCCGAGGTGGACGAGTGCCAGACCGGGTCGCACGCGGTCCTGTGCGGCACTGCGGGGCAGGCGGACGCCGATGAGGTCACCCTCGGTGAAGCTCTGCGGGCTGAGGAGCGCACCGGCCCGGTTGCGCCGCACGTCGGCGAACCACCCACCGAAGCCGGCCCCCAGGTCGGCCGTCGTGCCCCCGACGACGAGCGCGTGTCCCCGGTCCGCCGCGGACCGGGCGAAGTCCGACAGCCACGCCGTCAGGGGCGGGTCCTTGACCAGCTCGGCGTCGTCCACGACGAGGACACGAGGGGTGGCGCCCTCGAACCACGAGGCCAGGTGGGCGACCTCGGGGACCCCCTCGACGACGTGCAGCCGGTCGTCCTCGTCGAGCCGACGCAGGGCCGAGGCCCTGGGGGTGACCGCGACGACCTCGCGGTCCTGCAGGAGGAGCGAGCGCACCATGGTGCTCAACACCGTGCTGCGCCCACTGCGCGGCGGTCCCCCGACGAGGAACGTCCCCGGGGCCTCGGCCAGGTCGGGGCCCACCGCGTCGAGCTCGTCACCGCCGACGCCGACGAGGGCGAGGAGACGGGCACCGCCCCCGCTCCTGCGCCGCCAGGCCTCGTCGAACGACAGGGCAGCGTCGAGCGTCTCGAGGCGGAACGGACGGAGCGCCGGTGGCACCGCGGCGTCCCGACGGAGGGCCTGGTCGGCGAGGCGGGCCGACGCCTCGGACTGGGCGCGACCGCTCCTGTCCTCGGTGAGCAGGGCGATCTGGGTCTCGGTCCCCTGCGGCGCCGTGAAGGCGCGCCCGTCGGGGACCGCTTCGGGCAGCGCCCGCGGTCCGAGACCGGCCAGGGCGGCGTCGGACCTGTCCGCGAGCCGCAGCACGAGCACGTCGTCCACGAGCGCGGACGTCCGGCCGGTCAGCAACGATCGGTCGCCCGTGAGGACGAGGTGGACCCCCACGCCGGCGCCCTCGCGCAGCAGGGCGTGCACCTGTTCGACGGCCGCCCCGTGGTCGAGCTCCCCGACGCTGGTGACGAAGCCCTCCCACCGGTCGACGAGCACGACGACGTGCGGCAGCCGCCGCTCCGGCCCGACCGACGACCGTTGCTCCTCGACGTCGGCCCACCCGCCGACCGCGAGCGTCTCCTGCCGCGTCCGGACGAGGTCGGTCAGGCGCACGAGCAGGCGCTGCACGCGCTCGGTCTCGGTGCGTCGGGCCACGACGCCCACGTGCGGCAGGCGGACCAGGGGCAGCAGCCCCCCTCCCCCGCAGTCGACGGCGTGCACGTGCACGTCGGCGACGCTGACGGTCCTCGCGATGCTGCCCGCCAGGGTGCGCAGGAACTGCGTGCGACCGCTGCGGGGCGCCCCGACCACCGACAGGTGCCCGGCGGTCGCCAGGTCGAGCGTCGCGACGCGCCGCGCCTGCTCGTCGGGAAGGTCCTGCAGGCCGTACGGGACGACGAGCGACGGGAGCCCGGGCGACCGGTCGTGGTGGTGCGCGTGCGGAGCCGGAGCCGGCGACGACCCCGGGAGGTCGTCGAGCGTCAGCAGCTCGGGCAGCGGCGGCAACCACGGGCGGTGGGGAGCGTTCCCGCCCCGCTGCTCGGCAGCGCGCACGATCGCGTCGACGAGTTCCTGCAGGTCCGTGCGGGCGCCGTCCCGCTGCTCGGCGCGCACCGGCCCGGGCACGGGCCGGCCGAGCGTCGACCAGGTGACGGGCGTGACCGAAGGGGGCGCGCCTCCTGCGTCGACGCGAGCGCCCGGGCGTCGGCCGCCCACGCGACCGGCCTGGAACGGCACCAGGGCGCCGGCGCCGAGACGGACGACGGCGCGCCCCGGCGTCGCCTTGCCGATGCGGGCCGCGTCGGGTGCGTCGAGGACGTCGGTGCTCTCGGCCGGGTCGGTGACGCGCAGCGCGACGCGCAGGTTCGCGTTCGAGCGGATCTCGGTGGAGACCACCCCGGCGGGACGTTGCGTGGCGAGGACGAGGTGGATCCCCAGCGAGCGCCCCCGTCGCGCGACGTCCACGAGCCCGGGCACGAAGTCGGGCAGTTCGCGGACGAGGCTCGCGAACTCGTCGATCACGATGAGCAGTCGCGGCAACGGGGCGGCGGCGTCCTCGTCGCGGGCCCGGAGCTCGAGGTGGTCCTCGAGGTCCTTGCAGCCCGACGCCGCGAGCACGTGCTCCCGGCGACGCAGCTCGGCGCCCAACGAGGCGAGGGCGCGCGCGACGAGGTGCGCGTCGAGGTCGGTCACCAGCCCCACCGTGTGGGGCAGGCGGGCGCAGTCGCGGAACGCCGCACCGCCCTTGTAGTCGACGAGCACGAAGGTCATCGCGTCGGGGGCGTTGGCCACGGCGAGGCTCGCCACGACCGTCTGCAGCAGCTCGGACTTGCCGGAGCCGGTGGTCCCGGCGACGAGGCCGTGCGGCCCGTCACGGCGCAGGTCGACGGCGAAGGGCCCGTCGAGGCTCTCACCGAGGACGACCTCGGTGGTCCCCCCGGCCGCCCACCGGTCGAGGACGGCCCCGGGGGTGGGCGGCTCGAGGTCGAGGACGTCGAGAAGCCTCGAGGACGCCGGCAGGGCACCGTCGTCGCCCCCGTCGTCGACGTCGACGAGGGGCGCCAGGCCCCGCGCGACGGCCTCGGCCCACCCCTCCGGGAGGCCGTCGGCGAGGACGTCCTCGACGGGCGCCCGCAGGGGCGACGAGACGCGGTGGCGGGAGCGGCCGACGCGCACCACCGTGTGGCACTCCTCGGGCAGCAGCCGCTCCTCGGTCTCGAGGCAGAGGGCGTGCACGCCCAGGCCCGGCCCCTCCTTGAGGACGCGCACCAGCCCGGGCAGGGCACGCAGGCGCCGCGCACCGTCGACGACGACGAGGACGGCGGGGCCGGGCGGCCTCGCCGTGACGCGGCCGGACCGGTCCGCGACGGCACGACGGCGTTCGTCGAGCCGTGCGCCCAGCTCGGCGACCCGTCGGGCGAGCGTCTCCGCGTCGTTGCCGACGAGGACGTGCGGCAGCCCGGCCTCCCCCGGCCGTGCGTGGGGCGTCCAGCGCAGGAACGACCACGTCGAGCCGGCGTCCCCGGCCGTGAGCACGACGATCTCGAGGTCGCGAGGGCTCTGCAGCGTCGCCAGCTGGCCCACGCACGAGACCGCCAGGGTGCGGACGTCGTCGAGGTGACCGGCCAGCCCGACGACCCCCGCCTCGGCGAACGACACCGTGACGGGCACCTCACGGGCCACGCGCTCGACGCGCCGCCGGTGCTCGAGCTCGGCGGGATCCTCGACGACGACGCCCGAGGGGACGTCGCCGGTGCCCACGCGCACCGTGAGGTGGTCGGGGTCGTCCGGCCGTCGCTCCCACACCCGGACGCGCCGGCGCACGGCGACGTCGAGCACGGCGGCGGGATCCGGCGCCGCCCCCCGTCGTCGTGCCTGCACGGCCCGCACCGCGGCACCCGCGTCCTCCTCGACGGCCGCGCGCTCCACGGCGTGCGCAGCCGCCCGGCGTCGGTGGGTGAGCCGCCCGTGCCGTCGGTCGTAGAGGTGGTTGCCCACGAGGACGAGCGGCGACACGAGGCCGAACGCGAGGAACGCGGGGTTGCGGAACAGCGTCACCATCACGCCGGCCATGACGAGCGGTGCGAGCGCGGCGATGACCGGCAACGGCCGCCGGGGCGGCGCCTCCGGCTCGGCAGGGAGCCGGTACTCGGTGACGAGGGGCTCGGGCAGCAGGCGCGGCTGCCGGGTGAGGTCGAGCGTGCCCCCGCCCTCGGTCGTGCTGACGGCCGCCGTGGGACCGGGCTCGCGCAGGGCGAGCAGCGTGCGCCCGACGCGCAGCACCGCGTCCACCGGCCAGACGACGGCAGCGGTGACGGGGACCCCGTCGAGCTCGAGGGCGGCGTCCTCCGCCGGGCGCAGCTCCGAGGGGCCCGAGGCCCTCGTCGTCAGGACCGCGACGAGCTCGGGCACCTCGTCGTCGTGCAGGGTGATCGTGGCCTCCGGGCTCCGTCCCAGCCAGGCGTCGCCCGGCGCGACGACGTGCACGGTGCCCGCGCCCGGACCGCCCACGACGTGGAGGGCGAGCAGGTCGCGCGGCGGCGGCACCGCGGTCGGGCCGTCGCCGAACTCGACCCGCGCCCCGTCGAGGAGGACCCCGGAGCCCACGGACGCGTGCGCGTCGACCTCGCGACCGTCGACGGTCGGCCTGGACGCTGCGGCGCCCCGGGCGTCCGCGCCGCCGCCGAGTGCCCGCGCGGCGGCCCGCAGGACGTCGCCCACGGTCGCCTCGCTCCCTGCGTCGACCGAGACGTCGGTCGTGCTGGCCGTGCGCCGGTCCGTGACCGTGACCGTGACCCTCACGACGGGGTCCGGGGCGACCGGTCCCCGCGCCGGACGCTCACGTCGGACGGGCAGGTGGTCGCCCTCACGGCGGCGTCCGTGCACTCCACGGCCGTCACGACGAGCGCGCGGTCCTTCCACGGGGCCGTCGTCACGGCGCCCTCGTCGTCCAGCCGTCCTGACACGGCTCCTCCTGTCCCTCGGCGGTGCGCGGCCCCCGTGCTCGGTGCAGGGCACGACGGAGGGCCGACGCGGGTGGCGGCGGACCGGAGGTGCGGGACGGCCCGCCCCGCGCCTCCGGTGCCCGTCAACGCAGGCTGCTCGCGAGCTGCTCGTCCGTGCTCTCGAGCGCGCCCGCCGCACCCTCGAGGAAGGCAGCGAGACCGTCGATGGCACTGATGGTCTGGGTCGCCCCGGTGGTGAAGTCCTGGTACGTCGACTCGAACGCCTTCGACGACTTGTCGGTGACGTACCCGGACGTGACGAGGCCGTCGATCTGGGCCTTCAACTGGGAGAGCTGGTCCTCGATCGAGCGCTGCCCGGTGCGCAGCTGGGTCGCCTGCGTGCGCAGGTCGTCGTAGGTGACGGAGACGTTGGCCATGGTGTGCCCCTTCTGGTCGGCCCGTCGGGCCTGTCCCTACGGGTCCGTCCACCGTGGCGTGAGACATGTCGGGCCGTCAAGTACCACCGGTCGGCTGTGGACGAGGCGGCTCGTCAACGGCCTGGGGAGGAGTGTCGCCGTGCATCGAGGGCCGGACGCCCCACCCGTGGCATGTGTGTACCATGCGTCGGGATGTCGCCGTTCCTCCCTCGAAGCCGCCGTGCGGCCAGCGCCGCGCACCCCGGGCACCCGCCCCCGGGAGCGACGCTCGACGCGCTCCTCCGTGCTCGTCGCAGCGGCCGGGAGAGCAGCACGGCCGTGCTCCCGGCTCCGGGCCGGCAGACGTCCGCCCCCGTCGCCGCCCTGCCCCCCGAGCTCGACGCCACACGAGCTGCACCCCCTCGCCGTCAGCAGGACGACGCGGACGCGACGGTCACCCCGGCCACGCCCCCGGCGCACCGGGTGCTCCTGCCCGACGGCACGGCGGTCGCCCTGTCGAGGCCCGCCCTGGCGGGACGCGCACCGTCGCCCCGCGGCGACACGGACGCGCTCGTGGTGGTCGACCCGACACGATCGGTCTCCCGCGCCCACGCCCGCCTGGAGCCGTCCGTGCACGGCATCGTCGTGGTGGACCTGGGCTCGGCGAACGGCACCACCGTGCGCGGCCGTGACGGCAGCGTCCACGACGCCGGTGACGGGACGCCGTGCGTCGCCGGGCCCGGCAGCACCATCCACCTGGGCGACGTGGCCCTGACCGTCACCGACCCTCCCCCGCCTCGCAGGGCGTGACGGACGAGGCCCTCCTCGTGCGAGCCGTCGTGCTCGGTGCGACGGCGGTCGCCCTGATCGGCGGCGGGACGGCCCTGCTCGTCCGCTGGGTCCACGCGGCGTGCGGGATCTGCTGGAGACGCTCGTGCCCGGGAGGCCACGACCTCGAGCTCCTCGCCGAGATGCTCGCGCGGAGGCCCCTCGCCGTGCCCACCCGCCCCGGGCACGAGATCGTCGTCGACGGTGCTCGTGGCGACGACGGTGCTCGCGTCGACGACGGTACTCCCGTCGACGACGGTGCTCGCGTCGTCGTCGGTGCTCGCGACGGCGATGGTCCGTTCGACGTCGACGGTGCGCTCGGGCACGACCACGACCACGAGCCCGGCCCGGACGACGGGCCCGAGCGTCGCACCGGCGAGGACGGACCCGCTACAGCTTCTCGATCGGCGCCACCTTGATGAGCAGCTTCTTGCGGCCGGCCGTGTCGAAGGCGACCTCGGCGATGCGCTTGGCACCGGCGCCGGTCACCGCCATGACCTTGCCCTCGCCGAAGTCGACGTGCTTGATGCGCTCGCCCGCCTCGAGCTCCATGTCGCCGTTGTCGCGGACCTGGCCGGTGACCCGGTTCGCCCACTCCGTCTTCGGCTTCGTCTTCATCGCCGCCGTCGAGCGGTCGTAGCTGCCGCCCCCGAAGCCGCCGGCCGCGCGCACGCCGCCACCACCGCCTCCGGCCCCACCGCCGAAGCCGCGCCGCGCGTTGAGCGCGCGGGGCTCGGTGCCGCCGCGACTGGTGGCGTCACCGGGCGACTGCTTCCAGTCGATCAGCTCGGCGGGGATCTCTTGCAGGTACCGCGACGGCATCGCCACGTTGACCTCGCCGAACTGCGCCCGCGTCATCGCCAGCGACAAGAAGAGGTGCTTGCGCGCCCGCGTGATGCCCACGTAGAACAAGCGCCGCTCTTCGGCGGGGCCGCCGGGCTCGCTCGCCGACATGCGGTGCGGCAGCAGGTCTTCTTCGACGCCGGTGAGGAACACCGCCTCGTACTCGAGCCCCTTCGCCGTGTGCAGCGTCATCAGCGAGACGGTGCCGCTCGTGTCGTCGAGGTCGTCCGCCGCGGCGACGAGCGTCACCTCGGTGAGGAAGTCGAGCAGGGTGCCGTCGGGGTTGTTGCGCTGGAACTACTTCGTCACCGCCACGAGCTCGTCGATGTTCTCGGCCCGCGCTTCGTCCTGCGGGTCCTTCGAGGCGCGCAGGGCCGTGACGAGGCCGCTGCCGTCGACGAGCGCCTGCAGGATCTCGTGCACCGGGGCCGTCTCGGCGGTCGCCTGCACGTCGTCGAGCAGCTTCGCGAGCCCCGTGATCGCCCCCGTCACCTTCGGCCCGAGGCCCAGCTGCGAGGCGTTCCGCATCGCGTCGCGCAGCGGTGCCTCGTGCTGGTCGGCCCAGCGCTGCATCGCCGTCTCGGTCGCCGGCCCGATGCCGCGCTTGGGCACGTTCATGATGCGGCGCAGCGCCATCGGATCGGCCGGGTTCGCGACGGTGATGAGGTACGCCATGGCGTCCTTGATCTCGGCACGCTCGTAGAACTTCGTGCCGCCGAGCACCCGGTACGGGATCGCCGAGCGGATGAGGATCTCTTCGAGCGCACGCGTCTGCGAGTTCGTGCGGTAGAACACCGCCATGTCGCGGTACTGCATGCCGTCGTCGTGCAGCTTGGCGATCTCGTCGGCGACGAACTGCGCCTCGTCGTGGCCGGTGTACCCGGTGTAGCCGACGATCTTCGACCCGGCCCCCACGTTCGTGAAGAGGTTCTTCGCCTGCCGGTCGAAGTTGTTGCCGATGACGGCGTTCGCCGCGTCGAGGATGTTCTGCGTCGACCGGTAGTTCTGCTCGAGCAGGATCACCTTCGAGTTCGGGAAGTCCCGCTCGAACTCGACGATGTTGCGGATGTCGGCCCCGCGGAACGCGTAGATCGACTGGTCGCTGTCGCCGACGACCGTGAGCGACGCCCCGGGGATGCGCCCGCTGCCGTCGCGCAGCGTGTGCACGAACTGCCCGCCCCGCTCGAGGTCGTCGACGTGCTCGGGCTCGACCGGCCGGGTGAGCTCGCGCACGAGCGCGTACTGGGCGTGGTTGGTGTCCTGGTACTCGTCGACGAGCACGTGCCGGAAGCGCCGCTGGTACTGCGCCGCGATCGCCGGGAAGGCCCTGAAGAGGTACACGGTCTGCGCGATGAGGTCGTCGAAGTCGAACGCGTTCGCCCGCTGCAACGACCGCGTGTACTGCCGGAAGATCTCGAGGAACATCACGTCCTGCGGGTCGTTCGCGTTGACCTGGCGCGCGTACGTCTCGACGTCGGTGAGCTCGTTCTTGAGCTTCGAGATCTTCGACGACGCCTGGCTGACCGTGAAGCCGAGCTGGTCGGCCTCGAGCTCTTTCAGCAGCCGCTTGAGCAGCGCCCGCGAGTCGGCCGAGTCGTAGATGGTGAACGAGTTGGTGAAGCCGAAGTGCTCGGCCTCGCGGCGGAGGATGCGCACGCACGCCGAGTGGAACGTGCTGATCCACATGCCCTCGGACGCCTGCCCGACGAGCTGGGCCACGCGCTCGCGCATCTCGGCGGCGGCCTTGTTGGTGAAGGTGATCGCGAGGATCTGGCTCGGCCACGCCTCGCGCGAGGCGAGCAGCCCGGCGATGCGTCGCGTGAGCACGCTCGTCTTGCCCGACCCGGCGCCCGCCACGATGAGCAGCGACGGACCGCGGTGCTCGACCGCCTCGCGCTGCTGCGGGTTGAGGCCCGCGGTCAGCGGGTCGCCGGCACCGCCGGCGTGGTCTGAGGGCTCGAGCACGATCGTCATGACCCTGACGAGTGTAGGCGGGCCCACCGACAGGGGCGAGGGCGCGGCGGGACCGCGACCACGGGGGCCGGAGGCGCGCCCCGCGCCCGTCAGGACGCCCCGGCCGGACCGCCTCCCGCGCCCCGCGCGCCGTCCCCGACCACGCCCCCGTCCCGCACCTCGAGCGCGAGCTCCGGGTGGTCGGCGAAGACGCCGTCGAGCCCCAGGTCGATGAGGGTCCGGAACTCCCGCCGCCAGTCGCCCGCCGCCGCCCGGCCGCCGGGCAGGCGGTGCGTCCGGGCGAGGAACGCGTTCTCGGACCGCAGGGTCCAGGCCCACACCTCGAGGCCCGCCGCGTGCGCGGCCTCGACGACCCGCGCCTCCGGCCGGCCGTCGTCGTCGAGGAGGGTGCGCTTGGCGACGCTGACGCCGGCGAGGCCTTCCGCGGCCATCGCGGCGAGCGACGCCTCGCTGACCATGTCGGCGTAGGTGGGCGCGGCCGAGCCGTGCCTCGCGACCTCGTCGGCGGGAGCGCCCGACGCCTCGACGAGCTGCACGAGCCGACCGCCGACGTCGCGCGCGCGTACCTCGTCGAGCACGGTCCGCTCGAACGACTCCACGGTGAGCCGCGGGTCGTGCGCCCAGCCCCGCGACCGCAGCACGTCGGCGAGCAGCTCGTCGAGGGGCAGCCCCACGGCCGCGAAGTGCGTCGCGTGCTTCACCTCGGCGACGAGCCCGACCGGCCGGGGCGCGTCGTCGAGGACCCGCAGCAGGTCCTCGAGCCGCAGCACCCGCCCCTCCCCGTCGTGCGCCGCACTCGCCGGGCGCAGCTCGGGCAGCCGTTCGCGGGTCCGCAGCGTCGACACCTCGGCCCACGTCATGTCCTCGGTGAACCAGCCCGTCACCTCGTGCCCGTCGACGACCCTCGTCGTCCGCAGGTGCGCGAGGTCCGCCCGGTCGGCGACGTCCGTCGTCCCCGAGACCTCGTTCTCGTGGCGCAGCACGAGCACGCCGTCCCGCGTGGGCACCAGGTCGGGCTCGATCGCGTCCGCCCCCAGCTCGACGGCGAGGCGGTACGCCGCCTCCGAGTGCTCGGGGCGGTGGCCGCTGGCTCCGCGGTGGGCGACGACGAGGGGGCGTGCGGTCACGCGCGCCACGGTAGCCGCCGGAGGTGCGCGACGGCCCGGCGCGCCCGGTCGCGTCCGCGCCGGGCCGGCCCCGCACCTCCGGCCCCGAAGCTGCGCGGTGTGCACGTTCGCCGCCTGCGAACCCGGCTCTCATCAGGGGGATCCTCAGCCAGACGACACCTGGCCGCCACTATCCTCGAGAGCCAGAGCGCCGGCGCCGCCGGGCCGCTCACCCCACGGTGGCCGACCGCCGCCGTGACCACGTCAGTGCGAACTGAGACAAGGACACGATGGCCCTCTCGAACCCCGGCTTCAGTCAGTCGCCGGCTTTCTCGCAGAACGGCGCGAACCAGCTCCGCCAGCAGCAGGCCGCGCCCGTCGAGTACAACGGCATGACCGCCGAGCAGCTGCAGCAGCTCTACACCCAGCCCTCCGCCGGCCCCTCGCAGACCGACCGCATGACCTACGAGGACACGATCACCAAGACGTCGATCGCGTTCGGCGTCGTCGTGCTCGGTGCCGCGGTCGGCTGGTTCGTCCCCGCGCTGGCGTTCGTCGGCGCGATCGCGGGCTTCGTGCTCGCACTCGTCAACATCTTCAAGAAGAAGCCCTCGCCGGGCCTCGTGCTCGCCTACTCGGCCGCACAGGGGCTGTTCGTCGGTGGCATCTCGTCGATCTTCGAGGCGCAGTACGACGGCATCGTCGGCCAGGCCCTCATCGGCACGATCTCGGTCTTCGTCGTGACCCTGCTGCTGTTCCGCAGCGGCAAGGTGCGCGCGTCGGCCAAGGCGACGAAGATCTTCATGATCGCGATGGTCGGCTACGCCGTCTTCTCCCTGCTCAACCTCGTCCTGTCGCTGACCGGCGTCGTGAGCAACCCCTGGGGCTTCCGCGGCATGGAGATCTTCGGCATCCCCGTCGGGTTCCTGCTCGGGATCCTCGTCGTGTTCATGGCCGCGTACTCGCTCGTGCTCGACTTCACCAACGTGAAGACCGGCGTCGAGCGCGGCGCCCCCCGCATCTACGGCTGGGCCGCCGCCTTCGGCATCGTCATGACCGTCGTGTGGCTCTACATCGAGATCCTGCGCATGATCGCGATCCTGCGGGGCAACGACTAGTCGTCGCCCACCGGACGCACCGGGCGCCCGCTCCCCTCGTGGGGGCGGGCGCCCTCGCGTGCGGGGGCGAGCGCAGGAGGTGCGACACCAGAAAAGGGACGCCGCTCGACCGGGGAAGGTCGTGCGGCGTCCCTTTCTCGTGGTGAGGCGGGGGCACCGGGCGCGGGGGCGCGCCCGGAGTGACGCTGCCAGATCGCTCCGCGATCTAGGCGGGCAGCGTCACTCCCACTCGATGGTTCCCGGGGGCTTCGACGTGACGTCGAGCACGACCCGGTTGACGCCCGGCACCTGGTTCGTGATGCGGTTCGAGATGCGGGCCAGCACGTCGTACGGCAGGCGCGTCCAGTCCGCCGTCATGGCGTCCTCGCTCGACACGGGGCGCAGCACGATCGGGTGACCGTACGTGCGACCGTCGCCCTGCACGCCCACCGAGCGCACGTCGGCGAGCAGCACCACCGGGCACTGCCAGATCTCGTCGTCGAGGCCCGCGGCCGTGAGCTCCTCACGCGCGATGGCGTCGGCGTGGCGCAGCAGCTCGAGCCGGTCGTGCGTGACCTCGCCGATGATGCGGATGCCGAGGCCCGGCCCGGGGAACGGCTGCCGACCCACGATGACCTCGGGCAGCCCGAGCTCGCGGCCGATGGCCCGCACCTCGTCCTTGAAGAGGGTCCGCAGGGGTTCGACGAGCTCGAACTGCAGGTCCTCGGGCAGGCCGCCCACGTTGTGGTGGCTCTTGATGTTCGCGGTGCCGCTGCCGCCGCCGCTCTCGACGACGTCGGGGTAGAGCGTGCCCTGCACGAGGAACCGCACGTCCGCGGCACCCTCCGCGCGGGCCTCGAGCACGAGGGCCTCCGCCGCCGACTCGAAGCTGCGGATGAACTCGCGGCCGATGATCTTGCGCTTCTGCTCCGGGTCGGTCACCCCGGCGAGCGCGTCGAGGAACTGCTGCTCGGCGTCGATCGTCACCAGGCGGACGCCCGTGGACGCCACGTAGTCCGTCTCGACCTGCTCGCGCTCGCCCGCGCGCAGCAGGCCGTGGTCGACGAAGACGCAGGTGAGCTGGTCGCCGACGGCACGGTGCACGAGGGCCGCCGCCACCGCCGAGTCGACGCCGCCCGACAGTCCGCAGATGACGCGGGCGTCACCGACCTGCTCGCGGATGCGGTCGACCTGCTCGGCGATGACGTTGCCGCTGTTCCACTCGGCGGGGATCCCCGCGGCGCGGTGCAGGAAGTTCTCGAGCACGGCCTGGCCGAAGGCACTGTGCTTCACCTCGGGGTGCCACTGCACGCCGTACAGCTTGCGCTCGTCGTCGGCGAAGGCCGCGACCGGCGTCGAGGCGCTCGACGCGAGCACCTGGAACCCCTCGGGGGCGCGCGAGACCGAGTCGCCGTGGCTCATCCAGGTCGTCTGCGACTCCGGCTGCCCGGCGAGCAGGGGGCTGTCGCCCGCGGTCACCGTGACGTCGGTGGCGCCGTACTCGCGCTCACCCGTGCGGGCGACCTCGCCGCCGAGGGCCTTCGTCATCGCCTGGAAGCCGTAGCAGATGCCCATGACGGGCACCCCGAGCTCGAGGATCGCGGGGTCGAGGGCGGGCGCGCCGTCCTCGTAGACGCTGGACGGGCCTCCGGACAGGACGATGCCCACGGGGTTCTTCGCGCGGATCTCGTCCGCCGACATCGTGTGCGGCACGATCTCGCTGTAGACCGCGGCCTCGCGGACGCGGCGCGCGATGAGCTGCGCGTACTGCGCGCCGAAGTCGACGACGAGGACGGGCTGCTGCTCCGTCTGCGTCGCCGCCGCGGCGGCGGGCTCGGCGATCTTCTCGGGTTCGCCCGAGGCGTGGACCTCGGACTCGGTGGCGTCGGTCACGCGCGGGCTCCCTCGGTCTGGCGGTGCTGGTCGGCGACGAGCGCCTCGTACTGGGCCATGGCGACGCGCGTCATGCGGTGTTCGACGATGAACGACATGAGCGGCACGATGCCGCCCAGCGCGATGACGATGAAGCGGGTGAAGTCCCACCGCATGATGCTCCACAGGCGGAACGCGGCGAAGAGGTACACGACGTAGAGCCAGCCGTGCGCGATGAGGATCGCCGTCGACAGGTTGAACCCGTCGGTGATCGAGTCGACCGGGACGAAGAAGCCACCGGTGCCGCCGAGCTGCATCTCCATCTGGAGCGGCGTGTACTTCAGCACCATCTCGACGCCGAGCAGGAGCAGCATCACGCCGGTGACGTACGCGGTCACCTTGTAGAAGCGGACGGCCCCCGGGATCTTCGGGACGTCACGGGGCCGGGGCTTCACGGGCATGACGTCAGTCTACCCGCGGCAGGTCGGCCTCCCGGCGGGGCCGGTCGACGTCGAGACGGGCCTCCTCGGCGAGCTCCGCGGCCTCGTCGACCTCGCGCTCGAACCGGTCGCGCACCAGCCGGAACCACAGGAAGATCGCGAACCCGGCGAACACCACCCACTCGACGGCGTAGAACACGTTGAGCCAGTTGAGCTGCGTGCTCTCGAGCGGCGCCGGAGCGTGCACCGCCTCGAGGCCGCCCGCGGCGTCGTCGGCGACGAGGTACCCGTTGTAGATGCCCGCGCCGAGGTCGGACCACTCGTTGGCGAGCATCGCCGAGGACACCGCCGTCACCCGGTCGGCCTCGTAGTCGCTCGTGCTGGGCGACTCGGTCGGCATGAGTCGCCCCGTGAGCGCCACGCGGTCGTCGCCCGAGGGCACCGACGCGGCGGCGTCCCTCGCGGCGACCTCGTCCGCGCTCCAACCGAGGGCCACCGGGAGGGAGGCCCCGGAGGCGTCGTCGACGAGGCGCCCGACGAGCCACCAGCCGGTGCGCCCCTCGTCGACGCGGTCGCCCACGACCATCGTGTCGGCGGGCACGAACGTGCCCGTCACCTCGACGCGCTGCGCGGCGAGCCGTTCGGGGAACGCCGTCTGCGGCGCGAACTCCTCGCCGAGCGGCTTCGTCGTCTCCGTCTCGGCGTTGACGGTCTGCGATCCCTCGACGCTGCGCTCGATCTGCCACTGTGCGAGCAGCCCGAAGATGCCCGACACGACGAGCGCGAAGACGAGCAGGGCGATCCACCGGGGCCGGCGGGCGACCTCCCACACGCTCGCGGGCACGGGCTGGTCGTGCGGCCCGCGCAGGGGGCCGACGGCGTCACCGGAGGCGCGTGGCCCGTCGGTCGCGGACGGCCGGTCGGTGAGGTGGTCGCCCGCGCTGCTCATGGTCCGAGCATCGTAACCGGCCGCCCGGGGAGGACCCCGGGCGGCCGCTGTGCGCCGGAGGCGCCCGCCACTGGCCCTTCGCCCGCTACTGGCCCTTGGGCTCGTCGCCGGGGGTGCCGGCGGGCTCGACGACCTGCTCGCCGGGCTCGGGGGCGCCGCCCTGGTCGGCCCCGGGGACCTTCATGTCGTCCTCGTCGAACCCGAAGGTGATGTCGGGCGCCTCGAGCCGGGCACGGTCGGCCGACTCGTCGTCGGGCATCGTCTGGCTCTCGCGCTCGGCCGCGACGCGCTGCAAGTAGTTCGCGACCTCGGCCTCGGTCTCTTCTTGCGACCAGCCGAGCACCTCGGCCATGAGCTTCGCGGCGACGGGCGCCGCGGACTCGCCCCGGTCCCACGCCTCGATCGAGATGCGGGTGCGTCGCGCGAGGACGTCCTCGAGGTGCAGGGCACCCTCGTGACCGGCCGCGTAGACGACCTCGGCACCGATGTAGTCGTCGGCGCCGGGGAGCGCCTCGGCCAGCTCGGGGCGGTCCTCGACGAGCGAGAGGACCTCGTCGGCGAGGGTGCCGTACCGGTTGAGCAGGTGCTCGATGCGCACCTTGTGCACGTTGTGGCGGCGGGCGACCCGGCCGCGCGCGTTCCAGGCGGCGTGGTACCCCTCGGCGCCGAGCAGCGGGATCTCCATCGTCGTGCTCGCGGGCACGCGCCCGTCGAGCGCGGCGGCGGCCTCGTCGATGGCGTCCTCCGCCATGACCCGGTAGGTGGTCCACTTGCCGCCGGCGACGACGACGAGCCCGGGCACCGTGTGCGCGACGACGTGCTCGCGCGACAGCTGCGACGTCTGGTCGCTCTCGCCCGCCAGCAGCGGTCGGAGGCCCGCGTAGACGCCCTCGACGTCGGCCCGCGAGAGCGGCTGGGCGAGCACCTTGTTGACGTGCTCGAGCAGGTAGTCGATGTCGGCCGCGGTCGCCGCGGGGTGGCCCTTGTCGAGGTCCCAGTCCGTGTCCGTCGTGCCGATGAGCCAGTGGCGGCCCCACGGGATCACGAAGAGCACGCTCTTCTCGGTGCGGAAGATCATGCCCATCGCCGAGTGGATGCGGTCGCGGGGCACCACGAGGTGCACGCCCTTCGACGCGCGCACCTTGAACTGCCCCCGCGTGCCGACCATCGCCTGGGTGTCGTCGGTCCACACGCCGGTCGCGTTGACGACCTGCTTGGCGCGGATCTCGAAGTGCTCGCCCGTCTGGTAGTCGTGCGCCTTGACGCCGACGACGCGCTCGCCGACCTTGAGGAACCCCTCGACGCGCACGCGGCTGGCGACGTGGGCGCCGTAGGCGGCGGCCGTGCGGACGAGCGACGACACGTAGCGGGCGTCGTCGACCTGCGCGTCGTAGTACGTGAGCCCGCCGACGACGGCGTCCTTGGAGAGGCTCGGGATCGCCCGCAGCACCTGCGTCTTCGTGAGGTGGCGGTGGTGCGGGACGCCGGGCGGGCGGCCGCCCGTCCAGCTGAAGACGTCGTACAGGGCCATGCCCGCCCCGATGTAGAAGCGCTCGTAGAGCGGCTTGCTCAGCGGGTAGAGGAACCGGACCGGCTTCACCAGGTGCGGGGCGAGCCGCTGGAGCAGCAGCCCGCGCTCGATGAGGGCCTCGCGGACGAGCCGGAAGTTGAGCTGCTCGAGGTAGCGGATGCCGCCGTGCACGAGCTTCGACGACCGGCTCGAGGTGCCCGAGCCCCAGTCGCGGGCCTCGACGAGCCCCACGTTCAGCCCGCGCGTCACGGCGTCGAGCGCGGAGCACGCGCCGACGATGCCGC
>Ga0265797_10002827_pt1 | contig 28638 bp, 24 predicted proteins | sample P2T30metagenome_FD_192433 | JGI IMG/M metagenome (GOLD analysis project Ga0265797, IMG submission 192433) | Plant litter microbial communities from East Loma Ridge, Irvine, California - P2 T30 | ecosystem: Environmental > Terrestrial > Plant litter > Unclassified | place: USA: California...
AGGACGTCGGCGGTCTTGAGCTTTGAGACGTAGCGGTGGCGCTCGAACTCCTGCCTCATCTTGGTGCGGATGGTCGAGACGGGCATGTTCAGGGTGTACATGGTCTGGATCTCGGGTGCCTGGAGTCATGCGCCTCGCGTCAGCCCAGCTCTCCTGTATTCCACTATGATCGGCACATTGCATTCTCCAGCTCTTTCTTCTTTCCTTCTCTCATGTCAGGTGTCGGGGCGTTCGTACCGCACGCAGCCAGTCCCGGTATGAGCTGAGCACACGCCTTGATGCATCCTCCCAGTTCGCGGCTAGCACGAGGCATGTCAGTTCAATTGCCTCGAATGTGGCTTCCAGGTGGTGTCCGTACATTGGCGCGTTCGCTGCGCAAGGTATGTGGGGTTGATCATGGTTGCTGTGTGTTTGGCCTGCCCTCCAATGCCTCCGGTATCTCGTGCTATGAAGCACTCGCGCTGTGCTGCACTGCTGGACGAGCCGACGTTAAGGGCGGGTAGATCCGTTGGTGGTAAGCAATCGGCGTTGGCGGGGAAAGCGCTGCCGACTCGCCGTCTCCGTCGTCACATGCGAGAAGTGAACGTGCAATTGTTTGCGACGAGGCGTAACTTATCGCTTTCCTGTCGCCTTTGCTTTCATACACCAACTACCACACATACGGCAAACAAATCACCAGTCATGCCTCCCCTCCGCACATCCCGCAACCGCAAGCCGCCGCCAGAGGGCTTCGACGACATCGAGGACACGCTACTCGAGTTCGCCAACAAGATGAAGGACGCCGAGAACGCTTCGCACGAGGGCAAGAAGAAGCACGAGATGCTGTGGCCGGTCTTCCAGATCACCCATCAGCGTATGTATGCCCTTGGTTGATAGAATGCGCAAGCACACAAGCACCACCAAGCAAGAATGCTCGGGATAAAACACCGAGTTCCTTCAAGATACCAGTCCACCGCCTCGGAACTCAACTCCCGCAGAAGCAAGCACGGGGAGCCCACTAAGGTGAGACTATCGTTCCGTCTTGACCTCAAGATGCTCCCAAAAAAACTCGCGCTGGTGCTTTTTTGCTTCTATCGCGGGCGTTGTTCGCGTGCAGCACACTGACCATATATTCTTTTCTGCTTATAGGCTCACGATACATCTATGACTTGTACTACGAGAAAGAAGCCATCAGCAAGCAGCTGTACGACTGGCTGCTCAAGAACAACTACGCCGACGCGATGCTCATCGCGAAGTGGAAGAAGCAGGGATATGAGAAGGTGAGTTCAGGCTGTGCTTGGATCAAATTGTGCAGAAGAAAGTTGCTGACGTTCATCCTTTGACAGCTTTGCTGCTTGCGCTGCATTCAGACCAAGGAAACCAACTTCAACAGCACGTGCATCTGCCGCGTGCCGAGGGAGCAGCTGAAGCAGGATCAGGAAATCGAGTGCGTCAGTTGCGGGTGCAGAGGCTGCTCGAGCAATGATTAGGGAGCGGGTGGAGAAAGCTGCATGCAAGAGGGCTACGCCCCCGAGAAGGTCAGAATGCTCAGGCGCTGGGGTGCACGATAACCAGATTGCCGATGAGGACCGATGAACAGTACGGAGGAGGCTTGCGATGCATAGCAAAGCCTCATGAAACAGACCATGAACATCACAATTCTCTGAAGACCGATACAAATGCCATAGGAATGATGGGTGATTTTCTTCGAACATCATGCCTTGGACAACGAGCTTAAAGCCACTCTCACGATACTTCACGAGAAGCAGCCTGGGCGGCAAAGCTCTATACACGAGGTCACCAGGGCGAAAGAAGCAGTGTATGCCATAAATTCATTGTATCTTGTATGTAATGCTCATAATCATATCTCGACGTGCCGATGGAGCTACCAAGCCCCAATATCCATGCTTTCAACTCGCGAATTCGCTCCTGGCCAAACCACAACCTCTCAACTCAACGAGCTACTCGGCCTCGAATCTTCTTCAATCCAAGTAGGCGAGCCCAGCGCCTCTCTCGTGCCCCTCGGCGTAGCAGGCCCGCTCTGCACCTCCGGCACTTCCTTCCACTCGCCCTCCTCCTCGCTGTCAGTCTGTACGAGATCCGGCGTTGGCGCTCTTAGCGTGACGTCCGGTCCTTCGTGCGTGGCATCTCTGCTCTGCGGCCGGCTGTCGTTATCGGTGGCATCGGTAGCATGACCACTGCCCGGCTCGACGGAGTGCCGCCACAGTTTCTTCCTGAACAGCGAGACGGGACTGCGGTTCTCCGGGCTGCGGTCTTCGGGTGAGCGGCTGCCCGTTGGGCTCTCCCAGCCTGAGCGCAGAGCCGCTTGCGATCTGTTCATCATCTGCTGCAGGAGCGGCATTTCGACCAGCGCGCTGTTGCCGGTGCGGTTGAAGAGGACGAGCGCGAGGCAGAGGAGCAGCAGTGTGGATTGCACGATGCCCAGGCGCTTTTGCCAGACTAGTTCGTCTGCGACGAGCGACAGGCGCGTACTGAGGGCGAGCATTTCGCGCTGATTTTGCTCGCGCTGGCCTTCGAGTTCGATGACTGTGCTTTGCCAGAGCTGGTCGTAGGCTTTGCGGAAACCTTGCAGTTCGCCCATGACTGTGCTGTTGAGGTGGGCGAGGAACTTTGTCGTTGATGTGAGCTGGCGCTTCTCTACTTTGCTGAAGGCGTCGCGGAGGATGCGCGATTGCTCTTCGATGTATTGCAGACTGAGGGTACTGTTGCTTTCGAGCTGTTGTAGGCGCTTGTGCACGGATTTGAAGAAGGATTCTTGGGTCGACGGCTGGGCTGGGTGGGTGTTTGTACTGCTTGGTGCTGCGCGCATGGAATCACTGGGTGGGGGATTGTTCTTGGGAAGGGAGGTGCTTGCGGCCTCTTCTCGTGGGCGGCTTACGGGTGGCGCTACGATCGTGCTGCTTGTACTCGAAGAGCTTGATTGATTGGCGTCAGTCGAAGTGTTCACGTTCTCGACTTTGCCGTTAGACCCTGACGTCGTAGAGCTGGTGTTTTGTGAATTGCCAGACTGAGATGATTGACGCTGCAATTGTTCGGAGCTTAATGTGCTGTTCACCGAATCGCCAGATCTGGGCGTGGTAGCCGCTGGTTGTGAAGTGGACATGGACGCATTAATGTCTGCTGACGAAATTGGACCGTTTCCAGAGACCGATGACGACGCCACAGTGTTCACAGCAAGAGGCCCTTCGCTACTATGACAAGTCGCATAACCGTGTTCCAAGGTGTCAGCAACTTGCAGTTCGTTCCGTTGCACCGGACAAGTGCTCACGCTTTCCTCCGCCTTCCCACCGGGTGAAGCATGGTCACTGGGGATGGCACTTGTGTTCGGCTCTGGTGGCGTCGTCTTCGGCAGATCATCTACACTGACAATAACTTGGATGGTACTTTGCTCGACCTCGGACGATGCGGTCAGTGCCTCCTGCGGAACAGCAGTGTGTACAGGAACATCAGGCTCAGCAACAATCTCCTCGTCTTGCGATTCTCCTCTCGCGATCTCTTCCTGGTGCCTGAACTCGTCCATCATAGTAGTGCCGTGGACGCGCAACAGACTGACCGGGCAGTAGTATTCTTTGCCGTAATGACTCAAGAACTCAATCCTAAGATATCTTGCCCAGATGAGAGGGTTCTCGACGAGGAAGGCTTGCACCTCACGCGTGTTTCTGGCCTCGAAAGTGCCGAGGTCCTTCCATTTCTCGGGTTTCACTGGATAGCGATCAGACACGGAGATGCGGAAGTGCCTGAAGATAGAGCTGAAAAACTCGTAGTTCGCCAAGACGATGGTGTCGACCAGGATGTCGTTGCAGAGTTCGACGATGAGGAACTTATTGGGTGCTGAGCACTTGTTGAGCATATAGCTGTCTTTGTTCTCCACAAGCACAGACGAGCCAGACTTGCTCTCGGGGTTGTTCTTGAGAATTGTCGCTGCGCAGTCGAAGGAAGCGTAGTTGGTGCGCTCCTTGCACGTTTTGCCTGCATCCTTTGAACGTACTGTCTGCGGAGTGAGTGAAGCTTGGGTATCTGGTGAGTCGCTGGCGCTGCTGGAAGATCGCTCGCGGTTGTCGTTGTCGTGAGATGCGCCGAATCCGGAAAAGTCCAGCTCAATCTCGCTCTCTTCACCAAGAGTGTCGAGGGCGTTGTTGATTCCAGGACGTTTGCGTTCTCCACCGAGTGACTGGCTACGCACACCGATGTTGTCAGGCGACTGTCCGGCCTTGACAAGGTTTTGCCTCTTCCAGTCCTCGAAAGATAGGAAATTGGCATTGTCCAGTGGCGAGTCCGTTTCTGCCTCTGGTTCGTGTATAGCAGGAGTTGGTGTCTCAACAGTACTGGCAGTAGTTGTGGGATGTGGTTCTGGAGATACTGTCTCGGGCTTGGTCTCTGCGCTAATACCCGTGGTAGCACTTTGGCTCACGGCCTTCAAATGATCATCCACAGCACTTCCATCACGAGATACCGCCGGAGAAGACGTAGATGTTGGAACATGGATCTCAGAAATTGTCTCGGAAATGTTGGCAGCAATCGCAGAAGCACGGTCTGTTCGTAAGCACTGCTGTGGCAGAGTATGGGTTATGTAGTTAGCCGTCCGGCTGGGGCAAGTCGCATTATTTGAGAAACTCCAGCCGCCACTCAAGGCGGATGCTTGAGAGCCCAAGGGCAGGCTTGTTGTTGAAGCCCTGATATCATTTCGGTCGCTTTGCGCATTTGTCGAGTATAAGACTTGAAGCAGAAGGACCGATAGGCGTAGAAGTTCAGGCATGTCGCTGCTGGTGCATCCTCGTTACGCGGCCTGGTTTCCACGCAAAGTGGCGCAATCAGATCTTGACTGCGAGGGAGAGATGTTCTGGGAAAGCAGCTGCTCTGGCAGTGCTCCTCGCAATAGCAACGTGGCAAATGCGGCGCCTGGCGTGAGTAATCTCCCCAAGGCTGAGGTCGTCGAGAGGTGTTCGCAAGCGGGATTGTTTCGAGTGGAAGCGGTGACCCTTGATCTGCGCGCACCGACTCGACTAGAGCTCGCTTGTTCTGATGCATTTCTTTGTTACATTCTTTGCGACACCACATAGTCTGTGAACAAGAAAGAAATACCACATGCTCACAGTCACGGTCCATCGCACATGCTATGCCAAATTTTGGCTTGTGACGAGCGTGACAGACTGCACGGTGGTGAGAGCTGGTGAGGCCGATGTTTAATCATGTTGATTGTTACAATTTTGAGCGAGCGGGCAAAGCAACATATACATCCCTTGCTCGTATGTTTACGCATCGACAGGACATAATATCAGGTTTTGTATTAAGGCGTGGCCGCTTAGAGTTCGATTGCTCTCGTTGGGCTCTGGGACTGGCCTCGACAAGGCAGTGAAAGTAGCATTCTTAAAGTCGCACGGCAGAGGCAAACAACAGCGCAATGGGTGCATGTGGACTCAACCGTGCAATAAGTGGTTATGTTATCAAGCAGACGCCCAAACATACAAATGAATTGTTGAGAAGAAAGCAAGACACAAGTACCTTTCTCTCTCCCACGCTCCAAGCCCATACCGCCTAAGAATATCCAGTGAGCTCAACAGCGTTCAAACGTACATAATACCCTAACATGCAGCTAATGCATTATTTGTGTCTCATGGAGCAGTTGCACGATTACCTTATGCAAGCCCCCAATCGCACCGCAGTCCCATGAAATTCAAGCTTCCTCGTAGCACACAGCGTAATTTAACCTATCCATTCAACAATAATTCCGTCGTCGCACGGCGTAATGGGCCGGTCTATCGCGGACTGAAACTTTGCAGCTCAACTGCAGCCAGCAGCCATGGTGCCTGAAGGCGCTGATGAAATGCGGACCAAGGATGCCTTATTTCACCGCTACTGCTGTTGTGAACAAATCCTAAGGCTGGAGTGAGACAGACCGGTAGATTATTATCTCACTACGAACCGGTGACGCCCTGGTCTGTGAGGTCTGATGCAGCCAGAGCGGCGGGCATGAGGCTGCGAAACATCCTCACCTCACATGCCCATCATGGGCGCACTGCCTCGTTGACGCGCATGTGTGTATGTATGTAGTCGAGCAGTGCAGACACTCGGGGATGTGTAACCCGCGCCCGGGCGCCGGACGGAGGATCTGTTCAGCATGACAGCCCAACGGCGCTGGTGACTACTGCTGCTGGACCTGAACTCTGATGGACGGCATTTGCAGAGAGCAGTTACGCGTTGGGACCGCAGACAGGGTGTATACGGGGTGCGTACCGGCCCATGTGGCTCTCGACCTTTGTGTGGGCTTGCTTTCTTTTTGCCATTGCGCATGACGGTCTACATAAGGTTCAAACCTTCACATCTGTCCCGGCTCGCTTTGAAACGCAACGCCCGCGAGATTCAGTACTGTACAGCTCTTTGCGCAGATTGGGATGCGTTATTGCCGCTTGCATGTACCCAGGTACCATCGCCCGGCTACGCGTTACCATTGGAGCACGGTGGATTCGCACACGACGAGATCCTGTCATCATGCAGACGAGGTACCTGCAGCGTGGTGACCTTTTCGAGCGGCCTGCTTGAAAGGCTGCGGTCGTGTGCTTTGGCTTGGGCTGGGATGGGATGGGATGTGGTTCATGCGGAAGGGAAACACGACGGCTTTTTGGGCGGCGCGGTGTCTGCTGATGTGTGTGGGCAGAGCTCGAGCTTGCGGCGTAGATCGATGCCTGGCTAGATTCCTCTTTGGCCACTCACTTACTCTCAACGACAGGCGGGACACTTTCTTAGCAAGATGGCCCGCCGCGTGTAGATCTCACGAGGACTCCGGCCCGCAAACAAGCCATATCGCACCATAGCCATGTGTTGTGCCTGTCCAGCACAATGGGAGGAACAGGTGTTCGGTGAAGCGAGAGAGAGAGAGAGAGGAAAAAAAGGCACGAGAGCAGCCAATGGCAGAGCAGGTGCCAGCTGACCATAGGAAGGCCTAGCTGCACCACTTGTTTGGCTGCAGCTGGCTGGCCTGGCGTTGCTTGCTTGCTTGGAGTGGGTGGTGCCCACAAGCTTGCCGAAATTACTCTACAGAAAGCTCCATCGTCGAGCCGTGTGAAAGACGCTAGCTGGGCGCGTGATTTGGGCCCTGCAAGTGACGGCATCTCCGCCAACTGACGTAGCGAGGAGTGAGGAGTGTTTCGAGAGCGCTCGACCGTGAAGACGTGGATGTGAGAGGGAGAGGGATGCTGCAATGAACATGGAGAGGCATTGGACGGACTGGAAAAGGGGGAGGATGGTTTAGACGTTTCTGCGAGGTGTTGCGCGTATATGTGAGGGTGTTTCGCGATGCCGGAGGCTCGAGGGAAGCTACCGAAAGGCTGTCGTATGTTTCAGAGGACTCGAGACCTCTCAGCGCCTCTCATCAGCCTCTCAGCACTCACTTCAGCACTCATCAGTTCAGGCGGTGCCAAGGCCACAACCGTCGCGCGAGTGCATGTGACCTGTGAGCTCTCTGGCGAGGGCGGTTTAGCGGCCCCACTCTCGCTCACACGCTTTGGATGTGCTGGTGCTGGTGCTGGTGTTGTTGGAGGAGGAGGAGATCTGGTTTATTGGACGTGCTTGTGCTTGCTTGCTGGCAGCGATCGATGCTGCTGTGCGCTGGACGACAGCAAACGGCGCGTGGGCTTGTGACGATGCCGATGTTATACCATTCAATTCAATGCTAAGCAGCACTGTAGTCATCAATGATTATGATTATGATTATTATTCTTAGAAAAGAGAGCAATACCCACCCTAGGGCTCTGCTACTGCTGCTGCTGCTGCTGCTGCTAGACACGTGAGCTGCAGCTCGTGACCTGCGTGACCCTGCCATCCGCCATCCGTCGAACCCACTCGCGCACTCCCGCCGCTGCTGTCTGGCTCGCTCGTCGTAGTGGATGGATGAGGGGTTTGGCCTCTGCTTTGCATCCGCGCGCCGTGCATTCAGTTAGTTACCTCGACCAGCACCGCCGCCGTCTGCCACTCTGCCTGTTGATCTCTCTACCCACCCACTACTGCCAACTGCCAACACTGCCCATCATTCTCCCGCCCACCACTCCGCCGCTGCCTTATTCATCACCGCCGCACGCACGTACTCACTCGTCTATTACAGTACCGCTACTACTGCTGCAGCCTCTCAGCCTGCCCGCGCGCTGCTGAGTCCAACCACGTGCCCTGCAAGTCACCAGCAGCAGGCGCCTTCCCGCAAACACACCCAACCCAGCCGTTCGGCGCCCGACCACCCAAACCCTCAACATACCACCCTCGAACAACACTACTCGCCGCCATCAACCGCACTCACCTCCGCCACGCGCACATCACTCACTCCTCACTCCACACCCTCTCAAGTCGCTCATAAACATACCAAAGCCGACTGACGCCCGCCCGACTTTCGCCCGTCACAGCACAACCCCACTCCGTGACCGCCGCCGTCATCAACACCTCTAGCTATCACCTCACTACCCTTGCACAAACACACACGTCGCCATGTCGCAGAACCGGCCGTCGGCCTTTTCGAGTCTGAGAATGGGAGGTATGTGGAGCTGTCCTTGCCGCATCGCTCACTGTCCCGCCGCGTCCAGCGCTGACCACCCTAGCAGAAGTCATCCGTGAGAAGGTCCAGGACGGCCTGACCGGAGAAACCAAGGAGATGCAGTACACTCAATGCAAGATCGTCGGCAACGGATCTTTCGGTGTCGTCTTCCAAACCAAGCTGTCGCCTTCCGGAGAGGATGCTGCCATCAAGCGCGTGCTTCAGGACAAGCGCTTTAAGGTGCGTACCATTGGCCTCGAGCAATGCTGCCCGTCACACCCACTGACCCCTCCCAGAACAGAGAGCTCCAGATCATGCGCATCGTCCGCCATCCCAACATCGTCGAGCTCAAGGCTTTCTACTACTCCAACGGAGACCGGGTACGCGATACAGATACACAAATGGGTGTGCAAACAGCTCTGATGGCAGCGCAGAAGGATGAGGTCTACCTGAACTTGGTCCTCGAGTTCGTCCCGGAAACCGTCTACCGCGCCAGCCGCCACTTCAACAAAATCAAGACCACCATGCCGATTCTCGAGGTGAAGCTCTACATATATCAGCTCTTCCGCTCGCTCGCCTACATCCACAGCCAGGGCATCTGCCACAGAGACATCAAGCCGCAAAACTTGCTCCTCGACCCCAACTCGGGCATTCTGAAGCTTTGCGATTTCGGCAGCGCAAAGATCTTGGTGGAGAACGAGCCGAACGTGTCCTACATCTGCTCACGTTACTACCGTGCGCCGGAGCTTATTTTCGGCGCGACAAACTACACCACAAAGATCGGTACGTTGTGTTAAAGTGAGCGCGCAAAGGAGCGATTGACTGACAAATCACAGATGTGTGGTCCACTGGCTGTGTCATGGCCGAGCTCATGCTTGGACAGCCTCTCTTCCCTGGCGAGTCTGGTATCGACCAGCTCGTGGAGATCATCAAAGTACTCGGCACACCGACTCGCGACCAGATTCGCACGATGAACCCCAACTACATGGAGCACAAATTCCCCCAGATCAAGCCCCACCCCTTCAACAAGGTGAGAAATCACAATCTTCACCAAAGTCCCGTGACCAAGGCACTGACATGACATGATCCAGGTCTTCCGCAAAGCAGACCCCAATGCAATTGACCTCATCTCAAAATTGCTCGAGTACACACCTACTCAGCGTCTGTCCGCTGTCGAGGCTATGATCCACCCATTCTTCGACGAGCTCAGGGATCCCAACATCAAGCTTCCCGACTCTCGCCACGCCAATGGTGCACCCAAGGACATGCCCAACCTCTTCGAGTTCACTCACCACGGTATGTTGCATTTCATTCACATCACGAAATACCGTTAACTAATGCACATTTTTTTAGAACTTTCGATCGCTCCTCAGCTCAACCACCAGCTTGTCCCCGCCTACATGAAGCCTATCCTGGCCGCCAAGGGTCTCGACATCGACAACCTCCAACCCTTGACGAGAGAGCAGATGGCCGCCCGCCTGGATTGAGACAGCCTCTCATCGATGAATAGTAGGCATTCAGCTGTGAGCGGGAACACCAAAAAGCCTTCGGGCCGTGAGCAAAAAGCATTGAGCCACCCATCATGAGACCCACGCAGCGATGCATTTTGTCTTTGGATCGATAACCACGGCGTTTGCTAAGGCCCAGTATGCCCAGGACGCCCCTCTCGGCGCTCAGGAAAAAAGGGCAAGAGTGAAATGGAAGAAAGGGATGTGGCGACTACTGGGAAGGGGGGAACAACAACGAGGCTCAAATGGAAAGCGGGAAAAAAGGGCCTTGCAAAGTTCAAACAGGAATGGGACAAGAATACATCTGCTTTTTTCTGATGCTGAAGAAAACTTTGCGACAAAGAGCGAGACAAGGAAAGAAAGGCTTTTTTTGGTTGCTCGTGTTTTGATTTTTTCTGTTTATCGAGCCTGTCTCTCATCAGCTCTACGGCAGTTCAGAAGGATCTGCAGAAAAGGCTGACCAATACCTCTTCTCTTCTCTACTTTTTTTTTTTCTTTATTCTCGTCTCCTCTTCTTTTCGCTTACTGATGGTTTGTCTCGTGCTCTCTGGCGTGCGGGTTTTGTGAGATGGATGAGATGGTTTGTGGCTTTGAGGTGAGTTGACATTGGGGGGTTTTGAGGAGTTTCGAGTTCATTCTTGAGGCGTGCACTACGCTTCGATTGGGCTGCCGATTTTTTGTTCGGGTGGCAAGCAATTGCGGACCAGCTTAAGGAGATGAGTTTGCTAACGGTAGTGATTGTCAGAGGGCTTGGAGAGCGAGTGGCACTCGCAGGTATACTGTGATGTCCACGGTTCCATCTGCTTGCTTGGGATAATCGTCTGCAGATCTCGTTTCAATGAGCTGCTAATTCTTTTTATTCGGTCAGCAGTTGCGTACCACTCACCCCAAGGGGACAAGCTTGCTAACGCCAGTAAATATATTTAGACGGCTTGGAGGGCGAGTAGCGCTCACAGGCACACTATGATGTCCACGGGCCCATCTGCTTGCTTGGGACAATCGTCTGCAGATCTCGTTCTAGTGGACTGCTAATCTTTTTATTCGGTCAGCAGTTGCGTACCAGCCCAAGGGGACAGACGAGCTTGCTAACACAAGTGGTTGTCAGAGGGCTCGAGAAGTCTCCGTCTGCTCGCTTGGAATTGTCTGCAGATTCTCCGCCTGCTAGGGCTGCTGTTTGCCTGAGCTGTTTTGCAGACAGACGCTGCATGTCACATCATCGGCGCCCAATGATTCTACTACATATATGCAGTTGCATCTGTGCATTTTTCTACTTATAGTTGGCTTTGCAGTAGCGCTCGCTTCGGCGTCTCTGGAGTTGGAGCGGACAACACACGATGACAACGGCTGGCGCTAAGGCTCTGTGACTGAACTCGTTAGGTGCATATCAGATGGTTGTAAGGAGCTCGGAGGGTAATATCTCACACTTGCAACTTGTAGTCTCTCGAGAGAGGGTTTGGAGACTTACACAGCAACAGAGACCTCAAACATCTCAGCTATATTAGCTTGATTGATCTCGATCTCAACGCCCATATACCCTCTTTACACTTGACAACATGATCATCCGCATGCCCTCCATTGCGGGCTATCTCGCGCTTGCTACACTTGTCACCCGGTGTCTGGCTGCCGATGATGGAGACGACTTTTCCAACAATCTGTTTTCCGATCTGGCACCGTGAGTACTCCAAAACCTGCAAAGCCAATACGCTTCTGAGACTATTTACGATATAGCTTGCTCGCACTCTTCGGCGAGCGAGTCACCATGCAATTCATGAGCCAATCTATGGGCTGGGCCGACGATATCATCCTCGCCATGGCTCCGTTGGGTATCATTACTGCCATTGTCGCTGCCATTCGAGTCGGTGGGCCGTCTTGGCTCAAGGGCGGCTGTCGGGAGGGCGAGAGAGAATCTTGCGGTCTCGGAAGCGGAACTCATGTCTTCTACTTCGAAGGAAGTCTGTGAGGTTTGGAATGGCCAGGAGGTGGTTAGATGCATGGGTCTTGCTCCGGTTGCGGAGCTTATTTGTTTGCTTCGTTATACTGACGATACGATGTCCGACCCTAAGGAAGGCCCGGCCATTGAAGTTTTGACGTTGAAGGAAGCCATTCGGAAGGGGTATATTTTGGACCTTGGTAAGAACAGTGTGCTTACTTGTATCGCTGCGACAGGCAGTCAGGCAGAGTCTAGACACTGACCACACGATAGACCCAGCCTCGACAGATCAACCGGCCTCGAACTCCGAGCAAACTCTGGAGCCCGAGCAGGAACTTCAACAACACGGTAGCTTGAGGGTGCCCATCGGTGACGAGGAACAGGCCAATCCGAGACGAGACGCCAACCCGCGGGTTCATGCACAAGCACCACCTTCCGACATAAACTCACATACTCGGAAGGCGTCAACGAGACTCGACAAGGTCTGCATTATCCGCGACACATCTGGTGATTCACCGAATATCCTACTAAATTGCCACCCGCCGGCGAAAAGTGGAGAGCTCTGGGTTTTTGCGGCTTTTGGAACAATTCTCCAGCTTGGAGTCCTCGCATACTCTTGGTTTGCTACTTACCACTCGTCGCTGAAACTTCTGAAGGACGACAAGCCCATTGAACGCTATGCATATCCGTGCACTGCGATCGGAACACTCGTCTTAGTGTCTGGAATGTTTCTGTGCAGCTACGTTGTGGAGAGTAGCACGGTCGAAAAGAGATACGAGGCAACCGAGGAGTGGAAAACTCGAATTGTCTGGCTGCAGCAGGCCAAGACTGTTAGTGACCAGTTCTTTGACTCCTGCATGGTGTACTCTAAAGATGACCGGCGCACGATAACCACATCTAGACGAATCCAACGAAAAAGCAAGAGCCGCTCGACGGGGAGCGACAATGGCGCTTCATTGGCTGATAACGATGACCCTTCGGCAATTCTCCAGCTGGTCACGATATCTGGAACGGCCGTTGCACTGTGTGGCTTCATTTTGCAATTTGTTGGTCTTCGAGGGATGCATTGGTCGGCTTCAATTGCACAGCTGGGCGCCGTTCTGGTGATGGTCGGCGTCAGGGTCTGGGTACGTCGTGGACTCGCCAAGTCACCCGCCTGCGAACCTCTGCCCTCTGGATTCGAACTTGACTCGTTTGCGAAGACATTGGGGCACATCCACAAGGAGGCTTGGAGCGGTGGGAACAAAACGAGCGAGGCGGGAAATTTTTGCAAGAACTGGAACATCGTGACTGGTTGAGAATCCTTGCTTGTTTCACCCACAATGACACAATCGAGTACCTCCTCTTCAAAGGATGGGTGTATCCTTGACGCGCAGTCAGTCTTGGACTCAATGAGGCAGCTTGCTCGCCTGACTGACTGGCGCGGCCCTGCCTCTTCGGAAGCTGTGGCACTTGCGAGAGCTATCGAGTGTACCATGAACAATCTACACAGCTGCTTCCCGCCAAAGACTGACGAACTCACTTGGGATATCGAAGCCTGTTATGTTGGAACACAGTCTCAAACGATCAGTATCCAGCTGTTACGACGAGGAGGTAAATGGGAGGTGGACGCAGCTGTTCTCGAAGCGATGCTCTCGTTATGGCTGTCATCAGTTAACGATGAAGAGTCAAAAGAGCCTGAACCTCAGGGAGACAGCTCTTCGAATTCAGACCAAGATGGCATTGCCTTGGAGCGCAAAAGATTCGATGACGAATGGCTACGTTCGAAGGGAACGACAGTTAACAGAAGCTTGTGGATATTGGGCAAGAACACCCCAAGTATTGCTCGCGACCTCCAATGGTGGATTCCACGAGAATCTTTGCAGATACTCAGAGTTCGAGCGGAGGAAATCGTTCCGCTTCGTGAGGCGAGGCGTGTGCCCAAGCACAGGCTCGTTGGTTTCTGTGAGCATGCAGACGGGGATGAAGCGCATCCACAAAGACTCCAGTACTTGGATCTGAGCAACAATGGGTTCGAGATAACGAACAGGATCTCGACGGCAACCGCGACGCAGAGGATGCAGAAGATGCGAAAAATGAAGAATATGTCAAAAGCTACAGGGATCCCGCCGACGAATCTGTCAAGAGTTACAGCAATCCCGAAGATCGTTCTGGCCCCGACAACAAATATGATTTTTTCAGTATTGACGAGACCAGCCAAGCGAACGATGAGGGTGATGAGGGTGATGAGACCAGAACCGCAGATTCTACGTTGTTGGGAGCTTAGTCGCATCAGTCGTTGAAGTCACTGTACGCTATGGACTTGTATTCGACATTCATGCGGGCTGCAGCCAAGGCAATCATGACGAACATACCAGGAGAGGCAGAGGAAGTACAGGACAACAAGGCTGACGAGACGAGCTGGAAAATCTTTACGCTGAAGAACAACCATTTATCGAAGATCATCCAGGATGTTCACAACACTGGACTTGGGAGTCTGTACCTTATTCGCCTGAGCATTATTGCTCCACTAAGTATAGAAAACAAGCTCCCTGGTGTCGGCGCGGTCTTCAACTTGGCGTTGCGCCGTTCAAAACAACACGAGCAATCACAAAAATGGCGACAGGCTGGCGATGAATTGATATGGCTTTTCAGGCTAGCAAGCAGAACATTCCATAAGCAGTGTGATGTTGTTGCCAAGGCTACAGCTAACTTGATGGAATACCTGAGGCTAATAAATTGGATATACAAGCGGAAAACACCGTGCGACTCCGACTCCTTTACTTCTTTCGGTATTGATACAAGAGAGTTGAGGAAGCTGCACTCGAATGTCCAGAGAGAGCTCGAGAACGCTGATTCTACTCTGCACAAACTGCTCTGGAAGAAGTACAAGGTTTTGGGACCAATTCAAGCTCGCTGGCATACTCATGCACATGACGAAGCAGAGACGCTGCTTGTAAAAGGTGAAAGCACACGCACAGATTCAAGAGACGTTCTTCATCGCACGGCAACCCATTATGCCGGAATAAGTCGTAACATGGATGCCTTCGAAAAATATCTGGCAAGCCAGTATGAAGTCAATGCCCAAGATCTCTGTGGGCGCACAGCACTGCACTACACCTCGTTTTGCAAGGATGGAAAACCAGAGGTGGTTGAAGGGCTCGTCAGGCATGGCGCAGAGCTTGATATAAGAGCACGGGATGGCGCAGCGCCGCTTCACTATGCCGCGATGACCAGGAAGAAAGATGTAGTGGAGGCATTAGTCAGAGCAGGCGCGACAATCGACATCCTGGACTTGTCAGGTGGCTCACCACTTCACACTGCTGCTTTCCATGGGCATCTGGAAGTAGTACGCTATCTGTGGGAAAGAGCAAAGAGAGACCTTCGAGACCGTTCTGGCTGGACCGTTTTGCATCTGGCGGCAATAGCGGGAAAGGAAGAAGTGGTAGATTTTCTCCTCAATGAGAATGTTGACCAGATGGCGAAAGACCGCGAGTGGAGAACTGCGTTCCACCTGGCAGCAATGGCTGGGAAAGAGTCAGTGTTCTTATCTCTCCTGGAGAAAGGGGTGGATATTGAAGCCAAAGATCGTCAAGGCATGACTGCGTTACATCTGGCATGCAAGGTAGGAAACCTGGCGGTGGTTACTTATCTCATCGACAAAGAAGCCAACATAGAAGCAAAAACGCCGACCTACATGAGACCACTCGGAATTGCATGTGCAAATGGGCACGAGGAAATTGTACAATCGCTGATGCAAGCGGGAGCTGACAGAAAATGGACAAATGGTAGAGGTGAGGGCCTACTGCACCTGGCAGCCAGAGGTCCCAATCACGACTTGACCCGAGCACTTCTCGACGATGGACACGATGTTGACTCATATGCATACATGCGGGTTCGTCCATTACACTGTGCAGCAGCGCACGACAGGCGTCTGAACGGCGAACTACTCATTGCAGCAGAGGCCGATTTGGAACAGCCGGACAATGATGGAGAAACCCCCCTGTGGTACGCTGTCGTCAATGGAAGAACGGATTTTGTGAAGTTGCTCTTGGACAACGAGGCGTCTGTACACGTGAGGTGTAATGACCGTGCTGGCGTTCCTAGCACAACAATGCTGTCGATGGCCAAGGAAAGAGGAAACAAGACGACCATCGACCTGCTAGAGGAGCACGCATTGCGACATCCTTTAGCAGCAAGCGATGCCAGCCCAACGACCGAGACATCGCACGCGAGCCTCCATGCTAGCTCTCAGTCGGACACAGCCAGCCAAGCAGGATCGGTTCACTCTTCTGAGGGACCTTCCCCTGACATCGCAGGCTGAGTGAAACTTCACGCAGTTGCGCTTAGACGCTTAGATACGCTGGACCTATGAAGCTTGTGCTGAGCTAGCGTGGCTTGATGATCCGAATGTTGGGAGATCTATATAGCTAGACCTTCTCCGCCACAATTCCATCGCAACAGTCCAAGCAATTCGCTCCGGATTGTGAAGATTTCGGCAATCTGGGCAGCAGTGGGCGGATGCTCACCAAGAGCCTGGCCTGCGACCCATGTCCTGGGAAAGTCTTGTTGGCCCGGTCCCTGGGTTTTCTCTGACTGAAGATTTCGAGCCTGGGCCTGCACCAGCAAGAGTGTGATTCTCATGACTTTGCGGAACACTCGCTGGAACTCCGTGTTCAAAGTAACAATACACGCCTCGTGAGCGCGGATGATGACTTCGCATGCTCTCTCGACGGACTCGTTCGGCCCGCCATGGACAGACGACATGCGGTCGGCGAAGAGCAGCAGGATCAAGGAGCTGTGGAAGAGATATATGCCGAAGAGGTATGGCATGAGCGAGAGCTCCGGATCGTTTTGGAGGATTTCTGAGACGACTTCTGCGGCTTTTATGGCGCTTCCGGCGCACTCGTTGAAGGAAGGCGAGGTTATCCAGTCGCTGACGCTGTTTTGGAGTGGGGAGCTTGCGTCTGGACTTGATGATCCGAGCAAGGTTATCGCGTCCCACTCGCCGTAGAGGAGGATGCGCAGAACGCAGAGGATGAAGCGAGCGTAATGGATTACCAGATGGCGTGGAGGATTCGGATGAGAACCGTGGAGGGCACTTCCCGCACTAGGCGAAGTCGTAGAAGCGACTGTATGACCTCCCTCTGATGGCGTTTGCTGATTTGTTGGTTGTGGAGTCCACACTGTGTTTCCCGCAGGGTGGTCGAGATTTTCAATGCTCTTGTCGCATAGGTCTAGGCGCTTTCCAACCGATGTCAAGAAGTCCGCACGGTTGTTTGCACCAATGCGAGGATGGTTTCGGAGGCGTCTCGCGGTGATTACATCGCCCAGCAGCGCCATCAATGGTAGGAAGTATTCAAAAAAGCCTTTCCCGGAGATCACCAGGGATGGACCTTGCTGCTGATCCTCGAGTGAGACATTGTCGGTGGAGCGAGTGGCCAGTGACTGCCACTGATCTTCCGGAAGTGGCTGGAAGACAAAGTGTTCTCCGTCCAGCAGTAGAGGCTCTCTGTTGTAGGACAGGGCCAGGTGTCGGTCCAGACAGTACAGCAGCCAGAATGTTCTGCGTTGCTGTTCTCTTTGATATGCACTTGGAATGGCATTGCTTGCATATCCGCTCGAATCAGGGGAGGTCACTGCGACCCACTCTCGTGAGATCTGAGGCAAGTCCAATTGATGCAAGCCTAGTTGTCGAGCCCATTGAACGGCTTTTTGCCACCAGTACACGGCGGAAGCCTTCATGTCGCCGCCTGAGACTAGAATCGTTATTAAGATGACGGAGAGTACATCATCTGAGGTCATGCCGCCGGCTTGAGGTAGATTTATTTCGAGTGCAGGTGCACGGGCTGATGTTTGCCACTCAAATGAACTTTTCCAGGATTAGCAGACTTCTCAGAGGACATACGAGATTGAACCTACGTGGCATGGGACTGTGCTCGTCAGTGTCGCGATCGCATTGTATCGCCAGGACAAGTTGTCCAAGCTGATCGCAGACTCTTTTCCGCGTCACTGGTCGAAGGAGAGCGGGCAGGTGAGCTGTGTGTGCGCTCACCCAGATCATCGTCACCAGGAGAAACGCGGATGGTGAGCGAGCGGAGTGTGGATCCAGCACATCCTCTTTGCACAAGATGGGGGTGAGAACATAAGGGGACGCTTGGTTGAAGAGTGAGTAGTCCGCACGAGCGAAATAGGCGTGCAGAAGCTGTAATGCAGTTTCTGGATGTATGATGTCTTTTATGAGAGGAAGGATACTCTTCAGACATGCATACTTGGCATTGATTGTACCGCCAGCGACACATCCTGCTTTTTCTTGGAGAGAGGATGGGGGAGCGCAGGAATGTGACTCAGGCTCCTTGGTATGCTGGCGTCGGGGCCGGTCTGAGCTTGTAATCACGGAGCCTCCCACTGATGTATGTTGCTGATCGACCAGACCAAGCTCGTGACGGCCATTGTCAGGCGATGAGAATGGTTGTTGCACATTGGTCTCGAATGGCATGCGTGGTTCAACTTCCCGCGGTCGATGTGCTTGTACACTCGCACCAAAGTCCAGCGATGCCCAATGATCTGGACTGGTGTGGTTCAAAATAGCGTCCGGGAAAGAGTAAGAATGATTATCGTCGTTGTGATGCTGTAAGATACGGTATTGGCCATTGTGGGAAGCTGTTGGGTGACCATCTTCGCTGGTCTGCTGATCAACGACACTTCCAGCCTTGTCAGATTGCGCTGACATCAGTGGTGTCTCATCATTATCCAGTGGAGGTTGACTACGTGGTACTTTGCGGCCACGCTTTTCAGGGTGCGAGCGAACTGGCAATCGTGTCCGTATTCTACCACTCAGTGTGAGTTGGAGGGATTCCAAGGCTGACCAGATGGCACTCACCTCGACAGCGGCGACTTGTAGGCAAGACATCAGCACAGGAGCTCCATACGGATCGGGTAGATAACGGAAATGATGCACACGATGCACGTGATTGCACGTGATCATTGTTCTGCTGAATAGTACGATCACTTACCATGGCTTGTCTCCATAGCATCGGACGCGGGCGCGAGCGCAAACGTCGCATGCTATTGGCGCTCGCTTCTTCTTTATCGCTGTCGACATGGGATTTTAGTATGCAGACTGCAGAAGGCACGTGTGCCCTTCGCTTAATTGCAGATGTCCTTTGATATGGATCCTGCCCCTTGGGCGGCGATTTGTCTTCTGTCGTTGCTTTGTGGAGCCAGATCATGTGGCCACTACCTCGGATGTGACTCCGAGGATGGCGGCAAGCCTGCCCGATTGAGGCTCTTGGGCTGGTTGTGGGCTGGGCTACCTTACAAATAACCTATGCATTCGAGACCTGTTCCATTGTTGGGTGGTTGCTTGCAAGCCACCAGGCATGGGCACAACAATAATATTGTGAGATCTGAGCTAATATTGTTATATTGTGAAGGAGCTCCTATATTGTTATAGTTGTATTAGTCTTAGTAATATATTAATATTAATATTGTAATATATTGCTAAGACCTTATAAGTAGAGTTGTTCTTATAGATTGAGATCTTCATAAATACAGATCTTTGTCATTATCTATAAACAGCTACTATACAATCTTAGGTGTAATAACATCCCTATCATCCTTGTTATCTATGTTAACTCCTACTAGTAGTAGTACTAGTGGTGGTAGTAGGCTATCTACTATAAGGACTGCTGCTCTTAAGAGACGTTAATCAAGTATAATAATCTTACTCTTCTACTAACTTTATAAGCATAACAACCATTGCATTGCTGCACTTACAAGGTGTCGACAGCTTGGTTGTAGTATACTACTAGCTATACTAAACACGCGCTCTGGCTTGTTACTCATTACTAGCGTTAAATAGACGTTAAGTACCATCTATGCGAGCTATAGCCAGATTGTATGTTTATTAAGCTAGTAGGGGATAGGCAAGTCGAATGCTAAGTAGTCCTCTATATAGGGCTCCTTCTCATATAGCTATAGTTAGTTAAAGGTGTCTATACTAACTAATGACTATTTATCCTATAGCTTCATTAGTAGAGCTATAGATGTAGCAATAGTCACCTTCTTATTCTTATATTCACTCTAGAGCTCAGCTATAGATGTATATGCATCTGTAATCTACTCTAGCTTAGATGCCTAGTACTTCTTAAACTAGCGCCACTTTATGCGTAGATGTAGTAGGACTATAGCCCTATGAATTAGCATGATGTCGCTCTGATTATAGTACTGCTTAAGCTTTTGCTAGCTAGTATTAATAGCTATGCTAAAGTGAATAGCTTGATTATTATACTTATGCTTAGGGGCTATAACTTTATCAGCTCCTATAGCAGCGCCCTTAGTAGATTGAGAGTCGCTTAAATGCGTTAAGGGCTTACCTCTCTATATGTTCCTTTAGCGTTAGGGGTGCTTAGTTGGTGTTACTTATGACTATATAGGTTAAGAGGTATATTGAGAGCTTGGCTAATGACACTTACGCACATCTTCAAAGGTAGTAAGCATCTCTTTAAAGATAGGCAGTACCTGCTAGATTGCTCCCTTCATAGGTCTACTATGCTTCAAGCTAGTATTAATGTTACCCTAAAGCTTCATTATAGTATCCTTCAACAGCTTAAGAAGCTTGATGTAGCTAGTAATGACCTACTAGTCATTGTTGTTTAATTGATTAAGAAGCAAACTTAGCTCCTTTAGTAGCATAGCTAACTACAAGTTACGTATGTTGAACTAAGCGAGCTTCTAATAATAATGCTTAAGCTCATAATCAACAGTATTATCAACTGCATAACAAAGATCTAATGTATGCTCAGCTATGTTATACCAGCTATTCTACTATGTTAGATTGTTATACTTAAGCTTATAAGCATCTTAACTACAAAGTCGCTCACTTTGTATTACCTCTAGCTAGTCTTGTTAAACCTATAGGAATAGAGACCTCTATTGCTTAGATGCACAGATATACCTTATTAGGTTATGTAGTTAACCAATAGGACCATTTTGCTACCATACATGCAGCTTAGCTTCAATAGCTATAACATTAGTTATCAACTCTTTAAAGGACTCTATTGTTAGGACCTTGTCCTAAGTGACTACTGTCACATAAGCAGAGGTTAGGTGACTAAGAGGTTAGGTTGGTGCTCAGTAGAGAGGGCACGTAGCAATGATGAAGTATTAAAGCAGAGGTTTGGTATTGTTATATACTAAGTAGTCACTATGAACAATGAGTTAAACATAAGAACATAGTAGTAGTCTTATCTTCCTATATACTAAAGAGATTCATACTATAGATATAGTGATCAGTATAATCAGTGTGATCAGTCTACTAAGCGTACTGATCAAACTGATCAGTGTCATGTGATCTGTGTCTTACTCAGTAAGGTCGAGACCCTGGTTCCACTAAGCAGTCCTTAGACTGCGCGCATAGGCGTAGCCCTGAGACTTGTCCGATATAGAATTGTAACACCATCCCCCTTCTAGCCTAGCTCAGTCCCTTGAGCTTATTATATGATCTGTGGGTTCCCTATCTTTCTTTTGTCATAGCTTTCTAAGATGCCTAGATAGTCGTAACCATCCAGCACCATCTGTTAATACCAATTATACGAATTCATCGAATCTGCTGGCAAAGTCATGGTTAAGAAATGTTTGTTATGCGACAAACATAGTAGGGTCTGTAAGGTCCATGTCTGTTCTAGAAAATGCAGCAAGTGCCTTTGTTGTAGTTAGAAGTGCAACATGAAGGTGACTTAGTCCGAGTTTAAGAGATTGGCTAAGGAGAAGAATAAATTGCGCCAAAGGATATAAGAAGCGCGAGATGAGCAGGAGGCTGCTATGAAGATCTATAAGAAGGCTCTCAAGGATTTGAAGATTGCTAGGGCGCGAGAGGAGAGGTTGCGCCAGCAAATGGATCTGGTCGATTGTCAGGCTGAGGAGGCCATTGCGGTCGAGGAGAGAAGTATTGAAGAGCAGGAGGCTGCTGAAGCGGCCGAGAATCTTGAGCTGCTTCCTAACGACATTGTTACTAAGGGTCTTTCTCTGAACTTGTCTCCAGGCACCTAGAGTGCCCTAGAAGGTTACAATGATGAGTTCTAGGAGCTTCCTAGTCTACTTCCAACAGGAAGTTTGACCTAGTTGTCTTCTTAGTGCAATGGTCCTATGGTTCTTCTGAAGTTTCTGAGTTCCTGCTGACAGTCCCTAGCAGTTCTCTTTTCTGTTTTACAGCTTTTGTTTGCTCTTTGTTTAAGCTATGTGGCGAACTTTGCTCTGCTTTGGACGTCAGGTCGAGCGTGGTCGACGTCTTTTCTATCCTATCCTTTAATTACATCTATAGAGAGGTTTTCGTTTTCTGGTTTATGGAATTCCTATAAGAGCGAGAGGCAGTGCGCCAGGTTCTCTGGTGGTTCCTAGGTGTTGTTAGAGTCTAGGTAGTTTTTCCATTTGATGAGATATTTGTGTCCATCCTAGCAACATACTCGTTCCATGTTGTACCAGTTTTCTGCTAGTAATTCCTAGTCCTAGTAGTAGAAGGTGGTTTGTAACAGTGTGGTTTTATCTACAGGCTTGAGCAGGGATATGTAGAATACTAGGTGGATTTTTGCATCCTTAGGGAGCTGTAGTTAATAGTTTTAAGGGCCCCTTTGTTCCTTAATAAGAAATAGACTAACTTTGACTTAATCCAGTTTCTTGGTGGGTCTTTGTGTTTTGAGGTTCCTTATCAGAAGATACACCTTATCCCCCTCTTTTAGCTAAGGAGCTATTTTGCATTTGTCCTGTAGGTATGCTACAGTTTTCTTCTGCCCATCCTTGATTCAGTCGCTACATGCGTTGTGTATGTCTTTCATTTGTTTTGCTACAATCATTACAGCGTCGAGTTCTAGGCTATTGTAGGGTTTCATAAACAGGTTCGGGTCCTTGCCAAAGTTAGTAAAGAACAGGGAGGTACTGATGGATTTGGTGTACGCGTTGTTGAGCGCAACTTATGCTATAGGCAGCAGCGAGACCTAGTTGTCCTGCACATGATTGACATAATGGCGTAGGTAGACTTCGAGGGTCTGGTTCATACGTTCTGTTTATCTATCTGTGGTAGGATAGAAGGCTATAGAGAGTTTGAGTTTGATGCTAAGCGTAGCAATGAGCGTCTTCTAGAAGGCTGAAGTGAAGAGCTTGTCTCTATCACTTATGATTGATTTAGGGATGCCATAGTATCTAACAATCCTGTCAACAAAGATTATTATAAGGGATTAGACTATGAAGTCCTTATTGTATAGAATGAAGTGGGTGTACTTTGTTAGTCAGTCTATAACAACAAATATTAAGTTGTAGCGATTCCCTATTAGTTTGTTAACAGATCCTAGTAACTTGGTGATAAAGTCTATAGTGATTTTGTCCTAGGGTTTCTCTAGAGGGTCTATGAACTAGATGTGTCCATACTTAGCGTGTTGCTCTGCTTTGTTCTGTTGGCATTTGAGACATTGTTTGATGTAGTTGGTGACTTTTTGTTTCATCTATAGGAACGTGAAGTTCTGTTGAATGAGTTCGACTGTTTTTGCGATACCTAGATGTCCTTAGACTAGGTCGTTGTGGTGCTGCCTGATGTAGTCTAATTCCTAGTCAGGTCGAACGTCGAATTTCCCTAGTACCACTAGGAATTCTTCTGTGTCATCTTAGAGTATGCGCATTACGTTTCCAAAGTCCTTGACATTAGCGCTGAGGCTTCTGTCTTTGTTAGTCTTCAAAATGCTGTGTTGCACTTTCTCCTTACCATCCATATAGTCACTGCATCTGCTGAGTGCATCTGCTTGTCTGTTGTCGCGCCCTAGGGTGTATCAGATTTCGAACTTGTATTGTCCAAGGAGTTCAGACCATTGAACTTGTCTCTGCGTCAACTGTTTAGTCGTTGTGAAGTACGTGAGGTTCTTATGGTCTGATAGGATGATCAGTCTGGGTGCTCCTTCTGTGTATACCTGCCAGTGTTGTAACAAGGCAACAATTGCAAGTAACTCTTTGTCATGAATGTCGTAATTCAGTTCTGTAGGTGTCATTTTGTAAGAGTAGTAGGCTAATGGATGTCGCTGCTTGCTGTATTCTTGAGTCAAGCAGGCTCCTATTGCCATGTCCGAAGCGTCTGTTTCGATTTGTATAGGAAGTTTGGGGTTGAAGATCCGTAGCGTTGGTACTGTCATGCAGGCTTCTTGTAGTTGCTTGAACGCTTTTCGTTAGGGCTCATCCCATCTGAATGGGACGTCCTTCTTTGTCAAGGCCATAAGTGGCAATGCTTTCTTCGAGTAATCCTGGATGAACTTCCTATTGTAGTTTGCAAGTCCAAGGAATGATTGGATGTCAGTGACATTTTGTGGCATTAGCTATTCCTGTATGGATTGGATCTTTCCTAGGTCGATCTTGACTCTGTCAGTTCTAATGATGAATCTAAGGAACTTGACGCTTTTCTTATAGAACTCGCATTTCTCTGGTGCAGTCTTGAAATCAACAGTGCCAAGCCTTTCAAACACAGCTTGCACGTCTTTGATGTGATCCTCGAGAGATCCCTTAGTGTAGATCAGGATGTTGTCAATGTAGGCAACAACAGTGATGTCCAAGAGGTCTCTAAGTGTGTCATTGATGAGTTGTTGACAAGATGTAGGTGCGTTAGTCAGTCCCATAGGCATCACAAGGAACTCGTAAAGCCCATATTTGGTTCTGAATGCAGTTTTCCATTCTTCTCCTTCAGCTATTCGAATGCTGTAGAAGGCGTCATGTAGATCAATCTTACTGAACCATTGCGCTCTAATGATTCGATCTTGTGCTTCTTCGATGCTCAGTAGAGGGTAGCAGTTCTTGATGGTGACTTCGTTAAGTTTTCGATAGTCTTATACCATCTGTAGGTTCCTATTAGGTTTTGGAACAAATAACGTTAGAGAGCTAGCTAGAGATTTGGATTTCCTGATCCATCCTTTCTTCTCTATTTTGGTTAACCAATCCCTAGTGGCTGAGAGCTCTTTTTCTGATTATGGATATATAGGTCCCCATAGGGGCTCTTTACTAGGTTGTAGTTGAATCTTATGATCCTATGGCCAATGCTTAGGTAAGGCGTCTAGGCCTTCCTCTTCCTAGAAAAGTTGTTTCCACTTTCTATAAGGTTCAGGGATGTCTGGCAGTGCGTGAGTTCCGTCCTTGCTCCTAACAATTTTGTGACCTGATTGACCTAAGTCAATGTCTGTTAGAGGTAGAAGTGCATTTGCAATCTTCCTGTTTGACTAGGCTTGTTGTCTGATGTTATTAAGCTCCTTAGTCTCATCTACCACTGTCCTCTGCCAGTATGTAGGGAAAGCGATAGCCATGTAGCTACACTTATTGAATCTGAGTACTCTTTGTCCCCAGTCTATTGTGGGGTTGTGCCATTCTAACCAAGGTATCCCTAGGACAATGTCATGATTAGCCATCTCGACTATGTCTAAGGAGGTGTCCTTAAGGTGCTGTCAGTAGGCAAGCCTAATCGTTTCTGTCTCACAATCTATGTTAGGTAGAGCTGAGCTATTAACAGCTCGTAGCTCATACATGGCTTTCTTCTTTCAGGTAGCGATCCTATGTTGTTACACAAATTGTTCTAAAATGAAACGTCTGTTAGCTCTAGAGTCTATCATTACGAATGTTTGAATGTTGTTGATGGTAAATAGTAATCATAGAAGTTCTATGTCTGTTGTTAAAGCTTAGATGTTGTTGTACTCCTAGTAATTGCTTCTGTCATCAAGGTGAACTAGTTTTCTAACTGTTCGCTATATGAGGCATATCCATGGTTTTTAGAGGTATTGGGAGGGTATCCATACAGCTCGAGTGCATTCTTGTAGTGGATCTCCCAATCCTTCAGAACCTACTTACTGAGGTCAGCCATCGAACTTTATACATGTTTGATGGTGCTGGTTGCTTTAGAGTAATTGTTGTTAAACTCGTCTTATGTCATAAGGTAGGTTGCTGCTGTTTGTGCTATGTGCATTTCCTTGTACAGATGCTTAACCTTTGTAGTACAGTCTTGTATGGATTTGTTGAAGAACATTCCATCAGGTGCGATGTACCTGTTAGGGGTGAAATCGCTGCTAAGTAGTGGCATTCCTACACAAAGGTCCTTACATTATACGTGATTAGTATAAGTCAGTGGTTCCAGAATTCTGTACAGATTTGTTTGAGCATGACTTTAAAGTAGAATAGGTACAAGTAGGTCTTTCTGTTCTGAATAGGGAAAGCAGCCTTATAGTTCCTTACAATCATCTTAATGAGTTTGATGATAGGCTTACTTGCCTTAGTAGCGAACTAGATGTGGTTCGCATCAGATTCATTGTCGAGTTCGTCATCAGTACTGTCCTCTTCGGATTCTTCAGGTGTGCTCAAGTGTTGAGTCTGTGTGTTAGTGGACTTGTCCATTTGTTCTGGTTCTTTGACAATCTCGCCTTCTTCTAAGGCAGATATGTCCAGCTTCGTGATGGTTGGAACAGGGGTTCTGGGCCTTATGTTGCCAATCTTGATTTGGTCATCAACATAGGCGTGGATGCGCTGAGTTTCTTCCTCGTTTAGCGCCCATCCCTTTCCTTCCTCATTCTGTTGTGTGATCTTCCTGTTGCCTTCTTCCTTCTCAGCCCGGTGGATTTCGCAGTTGTTGTTTGCGCATTCGGTCCAGTTAAGGATTCTATGATCCAGGTGAGTGTGGTTGTAGACAGGTGGTATTCCCTTGTCTTTCTCAGCTTGCTTTGCTGCCTCGTGCGTGATGCATCCCTTATGAATACATTGTCGCCAATCTGTTGCAAAGTGTCGCAGGTGGTTCGGATTGTTAGGCAATTGGCAGGTATTGCGAAGTTCCTTTTGAGAAGTGGCTTGACAGGGTACTATACCAGTAGTTCTCCTATAGACCCTCTGGTCTGTGTCCTAGGTAACTTTCTTGACAGGTCTGATCATCATGTTGAACTCTCGAATTTTGATTAGAATCCCTGTGTATCTGTGATAGGCTAAGTCGTAGCCTTTCCAGCTACACGCTGTTTTGCTTAACATGTAGTAGAACAGACCTTGTCTTTTTTCTGACTCATGAAATGCACAGTTGTCATTGTAGTATTAGGCGCCTTGTCGTAGAGTTCTAGGGTCGTGTGTCGCAGGTGGAACCTCCACCTCGACTGCTCCTAGATACTTGCTGTTTTCGCTGTGTTGCATGTACGTGACATTGAGTTCCTTCGGAGTTCGAGTGATCGAGTTGAACTGCGTCTACTGCACCTTGCCTGTAGAATGACAGTCGCGTTTCATGTGGCCTTCCTTGCTACATCCATAACAGGTGATTAACTTCTTTCCTAAACAATTGTTCTATTGCTTCCTAGGGCCAGGCTTTCGATGTTTCTAAGTCGTAGAGAGGTCTATTAGGTCACTAGTAGAGCGATTGTTCTTGATGCTGCTGTTAAACCCAAAGGTTCTATAAGGATTGAAGCTGTGCTTCTTTTCTATAGCTTGTTTATAGAGCTTGTCATCAATGTCAATAGCTGTCCAGATCAGTACATCCAACAAGTCGATAATCCCACCATTGCGCATGAGTTTGTCCTTGACATTTTCCTTAAGGCTGCATCAGAACATAGTCATGAGTGCGTTGTTGTCCCAGTTGACAACCTGAGCATACTCTTAGAACTTGATAGAGTATTCTGAGGCTAAGGTCTTCTAGCATAGGTGTTGGATAACTCGAATTGCCGTTTCCTTATTGTTGGTCATACTAAAGACAAGTCTCATGTTTTCCTTAAGAGTGTTGAAGTTAGTAAAGAGTCCATTGGTGTCGCTGTCTATAGGTCCATCTTCGAGGAACTTGTGAAGGTATAGTTTGATCTAGTGTTGAGCGCATCTACATAAGAACATAGTAGCAAAGAGGGTCTTCTTCTCCTTTGCTACAAGAGTGAAGAGGAAGTACATTTGGATCTAGTAGAACTAGTCCTTAAGCTTCTTACAATCTCTATAGTACAGATCTGGTTTCTACACCTTAGAGTCGTCCCTAGTGTTACTATAGCACTTGTCGCTAATATCACTTCTAGCAATGCTGTTGGGTGCCATCCTGAGGGTGTTCAAAGTTGTTAGGACCTTGTCCTAAGTGACTACTGTCACGTGAGCGGAGGTCAGGTGACTAAGAGGTCAGGTTGGTACTCAGTAGAGAGGGCATATAGTAATGATAAAGTATTGAAGCAGAGGTTTAGTATTGTTATATACTAAGTAGTCACTATGAACAATAAGTTAAACATAAGAACATAGTAGTAGTCTTGTCTTCCTATATACTAAAGAGATTCATACTATAGATACAGTGATCAGTATGATTAGTGTGATCAGTCTGCTGAGCATACTGATCAAACTGATCAGTGTCACATGATCTATGTCTTGCTCAGTGAGGTCGAGACCCTGGTTCCACTAAGCAGTCCTCAGACTGCGCGCACAGGCGTAGCCCTGAGACTTGTCCGATACGGAATTGTAACATCTATATCACCACTAAATAGCACCTACTGTGCTATAAGGTTAATAATATGGCCTATATAGCGCATATGGCGCTTACAAGTATTAATAAACAGCTTGGCGCCAAGCAGATCCACATAGGTAGCGTTCTTAGATGCATTATCTATAATAGCATTACTAAACAACTCCTAAAGGTTGAAGTATTACAAAATCGAGCCAATTTGATTAGAAAGATTAACAGCTATATAAGC
>Ga0265797_10002828_pt1 | contig 28635 bp, 23 predicted proteins | sample P2T30metagenome_FD_192433 | JGI IMG/M metagenome (GOLD analysis project Ga0265797, IMG submission 192433) | Plant litter microbial communities from East Loma Ridge, Irvine, California - P2 T30 | ecosystem: Environmental > Terrestrial > Plant litter > Unclassified | place: USA: California...
GTAAGGAGAGCACTTTGCGGTATCTACGGGAAGAGCTCGCCGCTAATGTTCGATTCCATTTCAAGGTCTTCCGGGACGCGAACGGTGACATGGACCCATACACCTGTGGCACCACTGGAGCAGAAGCCATGAGCGAAGCCGATCCCCTCTATTACGCCTTTCACAACGACGGAGAGGTCAAGTATTACGGACATCGAGACGGCAAGCGGACACACGATGACCACCCCGTGTTTCCGCATATCTGTCTCAACATTTCCCAATGGCGAGCTCTATGGCCCCTGGAATACTTGGATGACATGACCATCTCGGAGATACAGCTGGAGATGTTCCACCACGCCTTGACAATCTGCCACGAGCTGGCCCACGCACTTGACTTCAGAGCCATCGATACCGAGAGATTCAGTATAGCTCCCCTGAACGACGAAGTCGCAGTCGAGACCGGGTTCGCCCTGGAAAATTGGCTCTTTGGCGGCGCTGTGAAGCTACACGTCGGAGGAAACCCCATAACCCTTCAGCAATGGCCCTGCCAAGACCTCTGCGACACGTACGCTGAAGGAGGCACCAAAGACACCATAGAGCTGACACGGATTTTCACCGACGCCGGCCCCGATCGCCACACCCCCGTCGATCCCAGCAAAGTCCAAGCCTTCTTCCTGCAGAGCTTCTGGGACGACCCAAACCCGCCGGTCGGGTGCTGGAAGAAAATGTGGCTGAGACCGGCCGTCTTCGCCGCGCTGAACCCGTGGGACTTTGATGATTTCACCACCGGTGATACGGTTCCGTTCGAGCCTGAGGCTAAACGGAGGAGATTCAGTGATGCGACTACGGAATATCGGCGTGTGCATAAAGCTGGAGAGAGGTGGAACAAGCGCATGCAATCGAGATCTACGTGGCATCGGAGCAAGGCTCTTTCAGAGGAGCGGAAGGCTGTATTCCATGAGCAAGAGAAGGAGCGTTTGGATGAGCTTTGGGCGAAGTGCATGGAGGGGACATGATCGAGTGTTTCTCTTAACTGTGAGGCTACCTGCTAGGTGAGTCCCAGGCAAGTACTGTGATCTGCTGGTCAGATTGCATCCCTATATCCTTCAGAAAGTGCATTGCTAATTTGAGAGTGATACGGAATGCAATTGACTACATGTACCTTCTGCAGCAAACTCGTTTCGCCCAAGTATGATCAATATGCAAGCTTAACCTTCCCTCAAAACTTCAATTAGTCCATTCCCACCTCCCTCATCGAACCTCTTCCAGATTTCTGAGCCGCAGCATCAAGAACTTTCCATCCTTCCCCAAAGGCTCCGCAAGGTAGCCGCCATTGTGAATCATACCCTGGTCGTCCACCACCTCCGTCTCAAATCGTCCCCAAATAGCAACCATGACGTTCTTCATCTCAAGTAGAGCCAGGTTACTGCCAACGCACATACGCCCTCCACTGCCAAAAGCCCAGAACCACTTACCCATCTCCCGCAGCTGCTCTTCATCGGCGTCGAGCCAGCGTGAAGGTTGCCATGTGTCAGGGTCTGGGAAGACGGCGGGATTGCGGTGTAGAGACCAGGCTTGCGATTGCACGCGTATACCTGCGGGTAGGTCGGAGAACGAACCCAAGGTGGCAGACGGGGGTGTCATGCGGGGCTGGTTGCCGGGAATGGCTGTGTGTACGCGCAGGGTCTCCATTAAGCAGGCGTGAAGGATTGGAAGTTGGTCGATCTGCTTTGGGTCTTTGCTGCCTTGCAGCTGTGCAATCTCGTCGCGCAGTTTCATTTGCCATAGCGCGTTGGGCTTTCGGCTGAGCTCCCATGCCAGCCAAGTCAGAGTGATGCTTGACGTGTCGAAGCCTGCGAGAACGTGGTCTAGCATTTCGCTTGCCATTTCCAAACGATGAGCCTGCACGAATTGCTCTGTTGGGGTGTCAAAATCAGACTTGATCGCTTCTTTCAGCAGCGATTGTCGGAGCTGGGCATATACAGTTGGGTAGTCTGCTGCGGGTACAGCCGACTTCTTGCCAGAGTCAATGGCAGTGAGACTGCGCTCAGCCTTGTCGCACATGGACAAGATCCACGCTTCGATATCATGGTTTGCTTTGGCTACCCACGCGGGAACGATCAATCCCAACATGCCGATCCGGCCCATCCATGAGGTCAAGTTCGGAAGCTCCTGTGGCCAGAATTGATGAATCTGTCTCGACTTGTAGTCGCTGAGGAAGTTCGCTGCGTACTCTGGCTCTCGGATGAAGTCGCTGCTGTTCTCCAGACCAAAGACGTACGCAGATACGAAGTCCATGGTGATGGCGCTAAAGATGCTGTAAGTCTCAACGGGATCGTCGCTCTCGGCGAACGCCTTGAGTCTCGGCGTCAGTCGGTCGTCGAGCAAGGCATGGGAGATGGCTGCCACCGCGTCGCTGCCTTGCAGCGTTGACTTTGCGTAGATGTTACTGAGCATGCGCTTCCGTTTGGAATGCGGACTCTTCTCTGGCATAGCGAACATAGGCTGGACCCCATAGTTCGAGAAGGTGTTGGCGTACCAATCTCCTTTGTCATATCCGCCACCGTAAATAGTGCGGATGCCTCCTTCGACGCAGTTGACTGATAACTCGTTTGGCGCGAGACGAATGATTGGACCGAGCTTGCCATGAGCTCGGTGGACAGTAGGAGTATCATTCTGATCCAGACGATGTCTCAGGATCCATAAGGATGAGAACGGAGCACTCCAGTGAGCGGCGGGTATCCTAGCGAGAGGGGAGAAGAAAGCCGGGAAGACGATGAAGCGGTAGATCGCAAGTGACAACAGGAGAAGGAGAGCTACGGTAGGTATGATTGGTAGGGTCATGTCGATGGAAGTAAGTTCTTTGTGGTGGTGAGTACTCCGGGATAGAGGGATATGAGTTGGCAGGAGGACAGCACAAGAACAAAGAAAGTGAAAGTACTCAACCAGATAGCTGACTCACCTTGAGCGAAGATCGGACTGCTGTAACTTCGTTTTGCCCTATCGGTGTCGCACCTGGAGAGGTACGAGCCTTGGAGGAACGGTCCAAAACGGAAGGCACTCGCGGGGCAAGGAAAGTGGGTCGCGATAAGAGATAGAGACGATCTGCACGTGATCTTCCCCGGATTTATCTCGAATGTGACGTACCTTGGTATCGAAGTGAAGTGATCCCAGTCACATTTGTGCTTTCTTGAAAAACACAAATGTATACACCTTTACACGCTCTTTCCAGACATCGCTCCTACACTCTAGTCTCGACATGCCAACAACAACGCTCACCGACCTTCCGCCTGAATTACTAGACCACATCACGACATATCTCCCGACTGCGAACTCTCTCGCGAACTTGAGTCGCACCAACCGAAATCTCCACACTTTTGTCGAAAAGAATGCATGGCGGACTTTCGCAGACCTACAATTCCCTTCACTGTGCCCCAAGAGCTCTCAAAGTTGGAAACTCACAGCCCGGACCTTAACCGGGCAATCGCGAGCCTGGGACCGCCGAGCCTTCGTCGCAAGATACACAGAGCCTCAAGGCGACATAACCGCTTTTCCTGGGAAGAGGAAGGTCGAGAGGTGGAAGCGACCTAAGGGGCAGACTATTGGATTCACGCCGCATTTGGACGTTTATGAACAGGATGTTGGCAGTCGTGGGAAGAGAGAGGTACTGGCGTACAGCGCTGGCGCGGAGGTGTGCGTGAGGGTTAGAGAATGGCAGGTCGGGAGACATGGGAAGGAGAAAGATAAGGTCAAGTGGCATACTTATAGAGCACTATCTGCTTCGGAAGGAAGGGACGATATTACGACAGTGCAACTTCTGCGACCAGAGAAAAATGGCCAAGATGTGAGGATGGTAATCGGGACTGCGAATGGCGATCTGCAAGTTTTGACACTTCCGGTTGATGGGGCTGAAGGAGCAGATATGGAAAAGGTTTACCTTACAACCCAAGGCCAATCTGTCAGGTCGTCGAGTCTCCTGCAGCCAGAAGGAAGACCTGGGCTTCTCGCCGCCGAAGTTGGTGATTCAAGAATCTGTCTTTACACGCTGGAAAGTGGCAAGCCCAAAATTTGCCCTGGCAGCGAGATAGACATCAAAAACGCCGCTCGAGAGAACGGTATCACTCTCAGCAAAGCATACCGACCATGGTCTACGAACTTCCTCTCAAGCAACCACTTGGCAATAGGTCTTGGACCAAGCGAGGAGCCCATTCACGTCTACACGCTCACACCATCTGGACTATCGCCCGACCACGTCCGCAAGTTCACCCTGTCATCGGACCACGATTTCGAGGACCGTTCAGACGAAATCGCACCAGGAGGAGTGGTGAAGAAACCGATGAGCTCCGTCTACCCTATCATTCCATTACCGCCGTCATCTGGCACTTCCAGACAAGACGCCCAGGTCTTCATATCAGGCGCCTACGACGGCGTAGTCCGCCTCCACGACCTCCGCTCTCCTCGCGATGTCGAGAGCTCCTACATGGACCCCACGGACGACAGCGCGATCTACTCGCTCCTCCCCCGAGGCCGCGAGACCCTCCTCGTCGGCTCCAACAGACACAACCTCCTCAAGATATTCGACCTGCGCCTCGGCTCCAAATGCTACTCATACCTGGACGCCCGCCCTACAAAAACGCCAGCGCCAGCGCCACCCAGAACACCCGACTGGTCGCTCTTCCTCAAACCACACAGCAACTCCACAAACACCAACCTCCCCGGAAGTGGTGACCGGCGCTGGGGTGGTGGTGGTCGAGCGGCGGCCGAAAGCAGCATTTACTCCCTCGCCGCTCCGTCCCAGTACTCGCCTCATATCTACGCAGGCATAGAAAACAACGTGGTCGAGCTCGCGTTCACAGACGTCCTCGACCCGCACCCGGACCCGACCTACTTCAAGAGCTGGGCGCCCAAAGGCGCCAGGGGCGAGCACGAGTGGAATGGGTGGAAGACCAAGGACGTCATTGACCTGGCGTGCTATGAGCAGAGGGCCGACATGAAGCTTTGCGCCCAGCGGGGATTGGTGGAGACTTCGAGGACGAGGGGTTTGGTTCTGCATGATGCTGTGGAAGGGCTGGATCGAAGGTGGAGGGCTGGTGGGAGTTGAGGTTTTTTCTGAATGACTCCTTTGTAGTGAATGTCTGGCGTGTGTTTTTCATATTTGTTTCCTCGAGGAAATGCGGGTTTCGTCTTTTGAGAGGGACGGATGAAAAGAGAGTTCTGGGAATGAGTGCGGGTGCTATACATGCCTACTATACACGATATAATTACGACCTAACTATACAATACTACAACTCCTTGGTCGGCGGCCAGAATTTCACCCACTTCATCAGAACCAATAGTACACTACCAGAGCTCCATATGTCTGGCTTCAAGTCCCAGCCATATACTCACTTTAATCGTGCGGACTTCGCAAAAAACAAAGATTCACAAGTCGTCTCGAACGGCCTGGTAACTTTGAAAGGAAAAAGTGTACGCAAAGACAAAAGAAATATGATTCGGATGCCGCTTCTGTGGATCGAACACAGTACCTCCAGAAATCGCATCGGATGATACGGGGGACTCGAAGTGAACTTCAGTCTGGCGCTCTCCCAGGTGAGCTAAAGCGGCGAATTCCTTGATCGATTTGTCGAGAACGTGGTACTAGTAGATTGCAAAATTGCTGTGATGACCCGCTTTGGCGCGGATCCAAAGAGCTCAACTACCTACCTAGGTAGGTAGGTAACCGCGAAAAACAAAAAAGGAAAGACTCGATGTTCGACGAGAAACATGTCTATACACCACCTTTCCTACCAAGCCCCCCGCATCCTTACTCCCTCCCTCCTCCCCTCACTAATACCCACCAGTCAATCAATCACAGCAGATCAAATCAAAAATCATGCCCCCCTCCCCCGTCCTCTTCCCCTCTTCCCCCTCCCCCCAGCACCACCACCCCTAACACCACCCCCCCTACTCCCAACCCCAGCACCCCTCCCCCTCGGCCGGCAAAGGGTGCAGAACCAACTCTCCTCCTCCCCAGGCATGATCTCCAAGTCCGTGCACCCCAAGTGGAACCACTCGCGCTCGCACTTTGGGTTGTCACAGCCGACCATGTCGCCGTACGAGCCGCGCAGGCAGTAGCAGTACTTTGGCTCGAGCGGGTCGTCCGGGTCCGGGTCTTCGTCCTCGGACGCGCTCTCGGCGGCGGCGGCGGCGCGCGCTGCTGCTGCTTCTTCTTCGTCGGCTTGTTGGGCTTCGCTGGCGCGGGCGGAGGCGCGGGCTTCGCCGCGGGTTGGGTGGGAGCGTGGTGGGGAATCTGGGACGGGAGTTGCGAGGGGGGAGGCTGCGGTTGAGGGTGGGAGGGAGGATGCTGGGTCATTTTCGGCCGGGAGTCCGGCTTGAGGTTCGCGCTCGGAAGGGAGGGTTTGTGGAGCTGGGCGCTGGACTTGGGGTGCGGGTGAGGGCTGTGTGGGTGATGGCGGGTGCGAAGAGAGCGAGGGCGATGGCGAGTGCGTGAGGGCTGGCGCAGGGGGTGGCGAGACATGCGGCTCGCGCGATGAGACGACGTTCTTGTCTTCGGTACTGTTGGCCATCTCCGTGTCGCGGTTGTCCTGTCGATCGAGGTGTTCCTCCACCCTTCTTCGCCTTTCGCGCTCGCGGGACGAGTTGCCGCTTCGCTTGCGACTTATCGCTTGCCTGCTCACATTGCGACTACCAGTGTTGCTACGACGCAAGCTTCTTGCGCGGAACCTCCCGTCGTTGTCGCTGTTGCTGTCCATGTCTTCGTCTGGATCGTCTTCATCCCGACCATGATCGGGACTTCTATTGAACGGAGCAATCTGCCTCATGAGCCCGCTCATACTGCCACCATGCATCGAACGCTTGTGACCTGCGCGCGGATAATTGGGAGTCTCGGAGCCTGGTGTCTCTCCACCATTGCCACGCATGGAGCGAGTTGATCGTGTGCGAGCCATAGCGGTATCGGATCCCGGCTCTTCAGCACGTGGGGTACCATTATTTGACTGGCGACCAGATGTTTTCTTGGACGAGTTTGAACGTGACGGCACTGGACGCTGGGCTGAGGCTTCCACCTCCTCCCGTTTCATGGTAGTCTCTTGGACGTTCTCGCCTTGTGCGGGCTCGGCCGCCTCTGTAGGAAGCTCCTCTTCTTCGCGCGCACGTTTTTTGCCATGGCTCTTCTCGCCGTTGGTCTTACTAGCGGAAGAAGTCGGCCTGCTGTCTGCCTGGTCCATGACACGCTCGTGTCTAAGGTTTGTGCTGCTAGTTTTCGTCATGCGAGCGCTTTGTGGTCGTACAGTAGCAGCGGCCTCTACCTGTGCAGCGCTGAAAGTAGCCTGAAGAGGGCTGTTGGCCACGGCTGGCGTAGCCTGTGCGCTGTTGACAACCTTGCGCTTCGGAGGCGCTGGAGCTGCAGCTTTAGCTTTTGTGACCTTCTTCGCAGGCTCAGCAGCTGGGGTGCTCCTGGGAGTCTCTTTCGCAGCCTTGCCTTTGCTGCTAGCTTGGCGTTCCATTCCAGTCGTAGCAACCTTGTCCACTTTCCTCCTCTTGACCGGTTCGCCATTGGTAGAGATGCCCAGTCCGGCGGCAGATGCTGCTGCTGCCGCCGCTGCAGCGGCTGCCGCTTTCCCTCTGGCAACCTTTGCTGTGGTCTTCTTTGGTCTGTCCTCGAATTCAGAATCGATTTGCTCCCTCTGCCTGCCTCTGCCTACTTTCTCTTTGCCGGTGTCTTTGGTCGCGTCCCGTCTCGCTGCCAGAATCTCAGTCTCGTGGACGGCGCTGGCAGCTGCGGCCAAGTGGTTTGTGAGCGCAACCTCCCGACGGTTCCTCTCGTTCGCAGCTGGCGGCAGGGGCTTCACCTTCAGCCTGTTGTCGCTGTAAGCCCAGTGTGTCATGCTCCCCAGACGAGCTTCTTCGGGGATTTCCTCCTCGACATGTGGCATGACGCTGTCCAACCTGGACATCTGCAGGCTGAGCACTCGGTTGGCCTCGGTCAGGACGACATTTTTCTCGTCCAAGTTGGCAAGCAGGTTATGTGTGATCATTCTCAACTCATGATATTGTTTCCTTCTCTCGAGATCGCCCTCGCCGTCCTGAGTCGTCGTCTCCTCGCCGTTGACAGAAGCGGCAGCACTGTTCTGTCCGCTCGCACCGTACGGCGCAACGCCATTGACCAGGCTCACGTTTGCGCTTCCGATGGCGCTGTTGGCGGCTGTAAAGCTCAGCATGCCTCCATGTACTCCGCCAGCATTGTTGGTCCGCCTCGGGACTGGCTGCTCGAGCAGCGCATCCACGGCCTCGCCCAAACGCTCATTAGGGCCGTGGACCTTGGCTTCCACCTCTTTCATGAGAGTGAACTGGCGCATCACTTCTCTTGGGAGCGCAGTGACCGCATCTGTGAAGAAGGTGAGAGCTGGGAAGAAGCCCGCAGGTGTGCTGTCGTCCAGGGTGGCCTCCGGGCCTTGTCGCGCGTAGGTGCGCGCGTAGTAGTTGGCTGGACGGGTAGTATTTGTGCGCACTGCGCGTCCTGAGTTGGTCCGTCGAACGTTGCTGTTGCTCTGAGGGTCGCCGGCGGCATTGGAGAGGAGAGACGCCTTGCGCATGGCGGCCGAGGGAGGCATTTTGGGGGGTATTTGAAGGGTTTGGTTTATCGGTCGTCGGTCGTCGTCGGCGTGAAGGTGTGGCTGATCAAAATCACATTCGCTTGCTGGTAATCACATGACAGCCATGCTGGGAAGAAACGCTGAGAAATGGACGGGCAGTAAGTGTTTGGTATGTGTAGAGTTGAGTTGGAGCGAAGAGAAGAGCTGGCTCTGTCGCTTAGGCCGAGCTTTGGCGTGAAGCGCGACACCACAAAACCCGAGATCGGGCGGGATGAAGTCATTGACCCGGTCGACTTGAACATTGAAGGGTCATGTCTACAATATTTGATGGAATTGATTAACACAAATTATACATGACTTACTTGACTAGAGCAGTTATAATCGAACGCTGCTCTATAATTTACGGTTCACTCTCGTGTAGGGCATGCCTAACGAGATGAGCAGCTTAGGGTTAGGGTTGGGGTATCGAACTTGCGCATTGTCAAGATATCACTACCATCAAAACTATGGTAACGTATTCATCAACTATCTAATCGATCTAAAATCACTGGAGCTGATCTTCCGGCTCATTGAGAAATACCTGGCAGCTCAGTTGATTGGTAGATGCCTGTTCTGGTCAAGTATCACAAAAACTCAAGTGAGCTAGCTTTTGTGAGACCTGCCACAAAGGAATGCACCATGTCAGCCAGGTCGTACCCATCATTGGAAGGCAATTGATCGTTATTCATCCACTGTTCATAGAGCGAACACACGAGCCTATCAAATACACTCAGCCAAAACTACTCAGAAACCTCCACCGGCTCCGTAATTCCCTCCACAGTCGGCACAACATTCAAGATCAACCCCGTCTCCTCATCAAAGTGCAGCTCATCGATCGTCGTCTCGCGATGAGTCCCATCCCCACCGGGAATGCTGAAGCGATGGTACACAATGTACCACTCATCCGTACCCGGCACGTTGAGAATCGAATTGTGGCCGGTGGCCAGAATCCCCTGCTCGACGTCCTTTTGCAAGATCACGCCGCGGTACGTGAAAGGGCCAGCGGGGCTGTCGGCCGTGGCGTAGCCGACGCGGTAGTTCTCGCTGCCTGTGTCGTCGATTGAGTAGGTCAGGTGGTAGTACGGCGCGCGATAGACCATGAAGAGGCCCTCGCGGAAGTCTTCGAGGCCGGTGATGTTGCGCGTCGAGGCCGGGTTGAGCGACACCATGTCGTCGGCGAGCTCGGCTACCAGCGGGTTGCCGTTGCCCCAGTAGAAGTAGTACTTGCCGGAGACCGGGTCGAGGAAGGCGTCGGGATCGATCGCTTGCCCGGTCGTGAGCTCTTCGTTGTTCAGGATCATGGCTGTGGGCTCGGCGGTGAAGGGGCCTTCGGGACTGTCTGCGACGGCGACGCCGATCGTCTTGCGGTCGTAAGCTGGGTTCTGTCCGCTGAAGTAGAAGTAGTATTTGCCGTCTTTTTCGGCAATTGTGGGTGCCCAGGCGTTGCCGGTTGCCCATGGGACGTTGCCGTCTGTGCCGTTGAGCGTAAGGAAGGGTTCCTCTGAGCGCTCCCAGCTGATCAAGTCATCGGACGACCAAACATAGAACTGGTTGCCTCCCCAGCCAGGGAAACCATCGGTCGTGGCGTAGATGTAGAACTTGCAACCGAAAGCAGCGACATTAGGGTCGGCGTACAGACCAGGGATAAGAGTGCTGCGCTTGTGGAGGGAACGCTTTTCAGCAGTACCGGTGAGAGTTGCAAGCTGTGCGGCAGTGATTGGGAGAACAGTGCCGTGTCTAGGACTTGACGGCAGATTGTAAGAGCTGGAAAGCTTCCACTGGGGGTTCGCGATGTCTTCCGTTTCGAGTGGAATGTAGCCTCGGCCGGAGTACTCGTCGACAAAGAGGTAGAACTTCTCTCCGTTGACGTCGTCAGGGTTGGACTTGAACGCCGTCGGTCCTTCGACTGCCTGTGCACCGGCGTCACGACCGATGCAAGACGCTACAATTGACCAACCGTCAAGCTGTGCGAGCAGAGATGGCGAGCTTTCTTGGATGATGTCGGTGCATCCAGTGACACCGCCTTCGTCTTTGGTGAAGCGGTAGTACTGGTCGCCTTCCTTGAGAACGGTGGAGTCAATACGAGAGGTGCCTGCGTCTTGCCAGACTTGAGGCTCGCTGAAGGTGATAAAGTCCTGAGTGGTGGCGTAGAGCATACGGTGGTAGGTCGCGCCAGTATGCTCGGTGTCGTCCTCTTCGTAAAGGGAAGAAGCCCAGAAGACCACGTAGGCTTCGATGTCTGTATCGTAGTACGCCTCTGGAGCCCAAGTGTTGCCCGCGGTCTCAGGCGAGACTAGAACATGGCGTTGCTCAGACCAGGTCACCAGATCGTTGGATTCCCAGATCTCAAGATATCGGCTGCCGACGCGAACAGAATCGCCCCAAGATGTGCCCGAGCCGATGCTGAGATCCGTGGCAATGAGGAAGAAAGTGCTTCCATCAGGTGACTGCAAAAGTACCTAGTCAGCAGCTGGCCGTGTAGACGAACAGTTAAAATGCCTTACCCGAATCAAGAAAGGGTCGCGAAGGCCCTTGGTGCCCTGGGTTGAAGTCAAGACCGGGTTGCCTCCATTCAATTCTTCCCAGTCGAGAGCATTGTTGCCCTTGCTTGCTGCGAGGAAAATCTTCTCGCCATCAAGCGAATTGTCTTTGAAATAGGCAAACACATAGCCCTCGTTCACAACCGCATCTTGACGAGGCTCGACCTCGGCTGCCCTCGGTATGACAGCCGCTGAGGCCGATGCGAGGTATGCAAGAGATTGAAGAAGACGCATTGTGGGTGTAGAGGATTGTCGAAACCTACACCAGCCTCGACCGGCGTCGTATCATTGTCTTAAGTACATATTAGTTGTAAGGCTCAATACCAAGAGATGTTCGAGCCGGGAAGTGGACACACGGCGGTAGTACGAAGTCTCGCATTTAGCCACACTCATGCTTCGACCCATGTCGTTAGTCCGGTGTCTGACTGACCTCCTGCCGAGCTGGAGAAATGTAAACAGGTCTGGGGTCCCCACATGGAGGACATGATCAGCGTAAGGTATGATGCTTTCCCCTCCGTATTCTGCGGTGGGCTAATACTCCGCTCGGGTTACATTCGTGTTGATGACCGAACCTGACCAGACGGGGTCGACAGAATAGGTGGTACCTAGTTGATGGAAATGACGTGTTGAAAGTGCTGGCAAATATAGTAGTGATGACTTGTGGATGTGTTTTGTATGTAACGCACTACTGCACTCTTGAACGTAGGAATGTATTGCCACCTGAGGTGTGTGACACTGTTTCTCCGCATGGGCCGAGCTCCTTGTGTGCTCGTGTTATCCTCCCCACGTGGCCGAGTTCATCCTCTTTCCTGAGAACATCAATCAAATGTCACCTGAATCTCTATCAAGCTCATCCATTCTACCCATCCCCGACCAAGTCCTTTAAGCCGCCAGAGCTGCCATGCGAGAACCCCCTGAACTCGACCGTCTCGCTTACTTAAGCCGTCAACGAGATGCCGTTAACACATCTTCACATACCATCCCATCCCATCTCACGCAGAAGCCGCAGCTTGCAAGTACTGCTGACTCAGTGGGTAGTCAATGTATCCCTCAGGCTTCTTGGGCGTATAAAACACCTTGCGATCGTACGCCGACAGCGGCAATCCTTCCCTGACCCGATACACCAAGTCCGGGTTCGTGACAAAGTACCTGCCAAAAACGACAACCACGTCGTACTCCTTGTATTTCTCCTCGACCGCCTGCTTCGCGGACTCTGGTAAGAATCCACCGGCGATGAGGACGGGGCTGACATTCCCCCACGCGTGCACCATCCACTCCACCGACTTCTGCCCGCCACACGTCGAGTCATCGTTGCCGTGGATGCGCGCCTCGATCAGATGCAGGAACGCCAGGCCGAGCGGCTTGAGCTGCTCGAGCAGGTATGCGAAGGTGGGCTCGGGCTCGTCCATCAGCATGCCCTCGAAACTGCTGTACGGGCTGAGCCGCATCGCCGTCCTGTCAGCGCCCACAGCGGCCGCCACCGCTTTCGTGACTTCGACGTGGAACCGCGCGCGCTTCTCGATGCTGCCACCCCAGCCGTCCGTCCGCTGGTTACAGGTCGTCTGCAAGAACTGATCGCACAGGTAGCCGTTCGCGCCGTGGATCTCGACGCCGTCGAAGCCCGCCGCGATGGCGTTCCTGGCCGCTTGCGCGTAGTCGCCGATGACCTCCTCGATCTCGGCCTCGGTCATGGCCTCTGGCGTCTGCGTGTCGGGAGCCGTGGGGACGGCACTGGACGAGAGCAGCCGGTAGCCCTGCGATTCCAGCACTTCCGGGTCGGCCGCTCGGCCCTGGTGCCAGAGCTGGCAGTAGATCGCACACCCTTTGTTGTGGATCGCGGCCGTGATGTCTTTCCAGCCTGCGATCTGGGCCTCCGACCAGATGCCCGGGCAGTTGCGGCGGCCGGCGGCGTTCTGGGCAATCACGGTCGCTTCGCTGATGATCAGTGTGCCTGGGACGCAGGCGCGTTGTTCGTAGTATTCTGTGGGTTGTTGTTGTTAGTGATAACCGCGTCGATGTATCGGGAGGAAATTGGGTATGTTGAAAAGAAGAACGTACCTATGATCATGTCCTTCATCCCAGAGGCATTCCAATCGTCATCCCAACGGTATCTTGTCAAAGGTGCCATTGCCACTCGGTGTTCCAACTGTGTAGGCCCCACAGCGAGAGGTTGGAAAAGACGCGACATTGCTGAATGATTATCTTTTTGATCGTTGCGTATCAATGGATGCGATGTCAAAACTTGTCTGTTTGTTGAATGATCCGTGGGGTTTCTTCCAATACTCGTCGACTTGGTATATGTATATTAATTCACGCCACTTTGCAAGAGGTGCAACTGGTTGCTCTCATGATGTGTACATATAGCAAAGACGTTGTGCCACATGGATAGAGATACCGATACCAACGGCCAGTCGAAAGCCCGTCGGAAGCCAGCCTGCCGATGCCGATTGGGGGGCGAGGTTTTGGTACCTAAGGTCTTTATCGGTTCGCTTGCATCCGATCCTCCATAGTGTATGTGTACACAAGGTACAACCTTGGAGATCAGATAATGCTCGGATTGGAGTCACTAACTACTGGGCATATGGGGCACTGGCAATCGCGTGGGAGAACCGAGCCGTCCCCGTGATATCGGCATTCAAATGGTGCGCAGAAACATCGGCCTCCAAAAAAAAAGGAACGCATGATCGTCGAGGAGAGCAGTTTTGGGTAGAATGTGCTGTTTCTTGTTGGCCTCACAATACACGTCTTTTCCGCAAGATGACGACGAAGACGAAGCGGAAAAAGGCGGACAGTTCTTTCGAAAATCAGAAACATGTAAAACGGTTTTGTATGGAATCCCGCGAACTTGAGGAGACATTCTGGTGTATACCTACATACATTGACTACTACTTTCCCCCACCAAACCTCCCTCGGTCCCTCCCTCTTCAAACCTTGGACTCATAAGCCTTCTCACTCCCCATCTTGATCTCCTCGCCGTCAGTCATAGGCGGCGTCGCAGCCGCATAAAGATCTCCTCCATCCCTTTCCCCCTCATAAAAGCCCTCCCTGCCCTCATCCGCCAACCACTCCCTCTCCCACGGCGTGCTCTCAAACCCAGCGGGAAAAATCCGTGGTCTGATAAACGCCGTGAGCGCGTAATAGATGACCGCGGACGTCGTGAAAGTCAGCAGCCAGCCCATGCGGTACATGTTCTGTGCGGCGGCGCTGATGATCTGCGGCTGGTACTGGCCGATCAGGCCCGGGATGCCCATGGTGGTGCCGATGAGCCAGGCCGCCACGCCGCAGAGGTTCACGCCGGCCGTGAACCAGTACAGGCCGGACTTTTTGCCGTTGTAGCAGGACGGGACGTGCACGTTGCCTTTGCGCGCGATGTAGTAGTCGATGATGATGACGGCGCAGAGGGGCGCCATGAAGATGTTATAGGATCCTAGGAAGCTGTTGTTGGAGTGGGGTTAGTGACTGATTGTGTTTGAACTTGAGGAGAATTTAGCCATACCTGAGGAAAGCAGACGCGTTGGCCATGAGTTGCCAGGGCTGGACGACGACTCCGAGGATCGCACAGAGCACTTGACCTCTGCGGATCGTGAGGACCTTGGGGAAGAGACCGGTCATGTCTGCGCCGAAAGGAATGGAGTTGGCGCCGAAGTTGGTCGCGAAGACTCCAAACATGAATGCCAGGGCGACGAAAAAGATGCCAGCACGAGCACCTGCGCCGAAGTGATGGTCAAGAATCGCATCCAACAGATCCCAGACGTTCCAGTACGCAACCCCCCATTTCGCCTGGATCGCGGTCGTCGAAGCCATGCCGAGGAAAAACACAACGATCGAGGAAACGAAGACGCTGATTCCTTGAGTGATGCCGGCGTCACGGGGCTTCTTGCAGTAGCGTGCAAGGTCAGGCTGGTTGACCAGCATGGGCGACAGAGAGCCAAAGATGGAGTTGATGCCGGCCATGACGGACCAACCGAGAGGAGTCACAGACGAAGAGAGCTCGCCGGCACTGGAAGCGAGATCCATCGCCTTGAGCCCACCGCCATTGGCGATGCACCACCCGAAAAGGCAAAACGCGGCGATGGGCATGGTGCAGCCCTTGACCGTGAAGATGTAGTGGATGCTCTTTGGGTGGATCCACATCTGTTTATCGTTAGTCAGGTTGTTCGACCACAGGGCTTGGTTGAAGTACTCACAAAGGGGAACTCCATGAGCCACGCCATGAAGAAGGCTAGGAGCTGCTTTGAGGTGATGTTCGCATTTGCAGAGAGCGTGTTGTCGAAGTTCTCCCACAAGCTGCCGAAGATGCATCGCAGCATCACGGAGAGGACGTTGCCGGCGTAGTACGACTGGATGCCGTACCAAATGATGCAGACGATCGCTCGAATGAACACAAAGAAGTATGATCCGTACATTCCCATGACGGAACGCGCCAGGACAGGGCTGAAGCAATCGTTAGTTGGGATTACTCTTTGCTCGGAGCTGGCGTACTTACAAGCCAATGTGATATTTGGCGCCCGGACGAGCCATCAGAACCACCACTACTGCAGCAAGAAACGAGCCCAGGCAGGCGGATATGAAGGACTGTTGCCATGTCTGCGACGTGTCAGTTCGACAACACATGAGTATCTCTTTCAAGAAACCGAACTTACTAGGCCAACAGCGACAAGCGCTGAACCCGTATTCCATCCGACAAGTGAGAACTGGTTAGACAGCCAGTAAAGCGGCAAGTTGTACCTGGACGGGTCAGTAAGAAGCCTGGAAAATCCAAGACAGCAATTCTCACCATGTCCAAGTCCGGTGTTCCACTGGGGTCGGTTCGAGGTCCTTGTTGGACCACCTTGCGTCACCAATAGTAGCATGGCCTTCGTTGCCCTCTGGTGATTTCACAAACGCCTTGAAAGCCTCTTTAGAACGAAAAGGAGCAGTTATGTCGGCCTTGCTTGGCAGCGTTAATCTGCCCATTGTTCGAGAGATTGCCTGCTTGCTGGATGAATTTGTCGTCGATAGTCCTGTCTCAATGATGCAAATAGTAGTATACACGTCTTCTTGCAATATCAAAGATACTGGCAACTGATTGCTGAGGAAATCCTACCATCTTCACGGTTGGGAGTCAAGATACGACATATACTAATCTTGCTCCAATGCTACACGCTCGACACGCCACTGCAGACAAGCCCAGAGAGAGGCCGTATGGAAAGACTGATTGTATCGGCGAGTTTTGAACCGATGGGCAAGCTCCCAAATCACTACGCGAACGGGACCTCCCATGGCAGGACTGGGGTCGTGGTGAGTGCGATAAGGCGAGAGGCAGAGAGTCACCGTTGCTGACATGTGCCTGACTCGGCTACAAGGCTGGCATGGTCGGTTGGGCAGGTACTGTATGTAGATAGCTGGTAGATAGAGAGGTGGGAGATATGCCATGTAATTGTTGCGAAGATCAGACAGCAAATCGGGAAGACGACTCCGCAAGAGATAACGGACGGACTTGGCAACTTGTTCAGTGGGATGCCTCTCTTATCTTAACAGGCTCTACCCAAACCCAAGAGCCACGACAGCTGCAGCCAAACCAGCCACACGACTTTTACTTTTATTCGCACCTTTCGCGTGACGCGGTACTGGAATGGCATCGGGATGTGAAGACCGATGAGACATGTGGCCGTACCTGAACAGTCATCACATACATCGGTGCGGTGTGATGCGATTGTTGCGTTGCCCAAGAGACACGCAAACTCTCGCTCGTGCGCACCAATGAGAGAGCACAACATGTCAGTGATGCTCGCCGTGGGGCCCCAGGCACGGCAGGATTAAACGCAGCACAGAGCATATGACTGGACAAGTTTCTCGGTGCCTGAACCGGTTTCAGACGCTGCACCTCCGTCCCAGACAGCCAGGCACAAGGCATTATTTGACACTTCTTCATAGCCGTCATTGTCCCGGCGTCGGTCTCCCTGCCGTGGTCGCGCGCAAAGGATTCGAGGCCGCGCAATACTTGACATGTTGTGATGGAAGATACCGCCAGGTCGGAGTCCGAAGGAGATGGCGCAACAAAGACCATGTGCCCTCTTGCGCCTCAACGCTAAGGCGTGCATCCAGATCGGCCTTATCTGCCTACCCCTCTGGATGCGGAGATTGGGGCTGTCGTGGAGTTGTAAGAAGGCGAATCATCGAGAGTTTCGAGACTGACTTTAGATACCAACACGCCAGCCCACTACTAGCAATACTAGCAGGTCAAGAGAGGCCGAGGTGAATTCGTGGTGCACCGTTTTGGACAACACCTAGTAAAGTGGAGACATCGGTGCACCTCTCCAAATCCTAGACTATCTAATATCCCGGTGCTCACGAGGACTTCCTGCCACCCATCGGCTCGTTTCATTCCTACATTATTTCACTGAACGGATCACCCTCGAACCTGCTTGACGTACTACTGTCTATTGCACGTGACGCATTGCGGCGACATGGCACCACCTCCTCCAGTTCACTACCGGAACGATAGCACGCTTGGCTATAAGGAACCTGTCGAAAATGACGCGTCCCTGCAGCACCAATCAGACGTTCAAAGGCACTCCCTGCCAGGCAGCCAGAGGCCATCAATAGATGAAGGAGATGAAGCACCATCCTCACCACGTTCAACAGAGCGAATCGGTCAGGACTCTGCGAATGCAGCTTCCACAACCAACAATGTTATGGGCCCTCCAGTGGCGACGGCGCCTAGGAAGAACCGAGTAACACTGGCTTGCAAGAGATGCAAACGACGAAAGCAGCGGGTACGTGTCTCGGAACCTCCCAGTCTTCGACGAACAGCTGTCTGACCTTGTTCTCTCAGTGTGATGGCGCCCACCCTTGTTGCAGGTCGTGCGACCGGGTTGGAGTGGCGTGTGCATATGAAAAACCAATGCGACCGCAATATCCCGGTGGAAAGACATTGTACGTCGATCCGCATAACCTTGATCACCGATGGATGAATGAACGTACCCCATTTACTAAAACTCACCCAGATACATCAGCGCACTAGAAGAACGTATCGCGTTTCTTGAAGCTCGCATGCCTGATCACGCCGAGGATCATTTCGCAAACAACAACTCAGACAATTCTGCAGCAGTCTCTGATACTGTCGACGATTCTCCAATGGACACCCAGTCTAGGCGTCGCGAATCGTCCAATCGTTCTCAAAGAAACTCGATGTCTGACGATACTGGAGTCGACGACAGATCTTCGCTTGTCGACGGCGTTGCTTATTTATCTCTTTGCGCTTCCGGCACCACAGATGCGACATCAGAGCCGTACTACGTTGGCTCCAGCTCCGGAGCTACAATTGCTCGAGTTATCCAACAATCAATCTTCAAAGGCACTGGCAATCGACAAATCAACGAAGCGGCTATTGCATCGAACCGATCATATGCAGACACAACAAGCCCACCTACGCCGCCACTATCAGCATCAGCACATTCCGACAGCCTCCAGCTCGGCCTTCCGGACTTGGAACAAGCTCGAATGTTATTCGACATGTTCTTCGAGCGCATACACACTCGTTGGCCTCTGCTGGATCGCGTGGTTTACGAGGATTTGTTCGCAAAGCAGCACATTCCTGGGGCCCTCACTGTTGTCGAGCGTAGCATCTTCCACCTAATCTACGCGATAACGGCGCGCTTCATGTCCCTGACCAGGAAACTACACAGCGTAGACTCAGAGGTAAGGAACTCGGTGACGACATGAGTTTTGATGTTCAGAGCTGACTAGCACAGCGCCATCTCATGGCAGCCACAGAGCCAATGGATCGCATCCTGGAACAGCACAGCATCGCAACCCTGCAATTTCTTGTGCTGCTTGGAGTGCATGGTCAAAGGTCTCCATACGGCGCAGGAGCTTGGTCACAGATCAGGTATGCTACATCGATATGCATCGAGATGGGCTTGCACAGGAAACCTGCCCGTATCACCTCCGCAGCGCAAGCAAGAGAAGCAGAAATCCGCCGCCGTATTTTCTGGTCCTGCTACTGTCTCGACCGTTCCACGAGTATCGTACTAGGCCGTGGATTTGCCATTTCGGACAAAGACATCAACGTCGAAGTAAGTCATAATGCTCGTCATCTCAAGAACTTGAACTAACAATCATGAAGCTGCCGAGCGCTGGAGGACAATTCTGGACGCTGACGCACTCTGAACCGCGTAACCCGGCTCATGGCCCGTGGTCGAATGTCGAACCTTACATACACATGATCAGGCTCGATCAGATCAATTCGCGGACTCACAAGGCGGTTTTCCGCGTAGATAGAGACGTTTTCAAGGGAAATGCTGAGCAGCGTGCCAAACTTGACCGGAAAATGGCTACAATCCGAGCCGATCTGGACGAGTGGATGCGAAACTGTCCCCAAACCCCCAAGGATGGAAACAAGAGCACATGGATGTACGACCCAGAGAGCGCTTATCTTGATGCCCGAGACTTCTACGGAGTGTAAGTTCAACAAAATAACTCTGCAATTTCTAGCCTTGACTGATCCCCCCCTCCCAGGCAATATCACAAAGCCATCCTCTCCCTCTTCACGATATTCCTGCCGACCCTGGAGACCACAGACCCGCGCTTCATCACCTGCGCCCAATCAGCGTCTTCAGTCTGCACAGCATACAAGCGCCTCAACCAGAACCGCACCCTCACTTACACGATGATCTCGCTGCACTCGTGCTTCGTAGCCGGCCTCACACTCGTCTACTGCATCTGGCGCGACCGCTCGCTCTTCAATTACGACACGCTCGAGGCCACGCGGGACTGCTCGCAGAGCCTGACAATCTTCGGCGAGAAGTGGCCCGGCGCCGTAAAGTACCGCGACATCTTCGACGCCCTGTCCGGAAACCTGCTCAAAACTGTCTTCAACCCCAGAGGAGGAGGTCCCGCGGCGGCGGCGCCTCTCTCGCGCATCGACTCTGCTCAAGGAAACACAGCTTCTACCGCCACCACCACCGGCCGAACTGCACAACACCAGCAACCAAGAGCCAAACCACATGCACCAGCACCGCACATGGGCTCACAGAACGACTTCTCCTCCACCATGGGCCACATGGTCTCCGACGCGGTGAAGGAGGCTTTCATGGAAGTCGACGGCGAGGCGCCCGGCGGGTGGCAGGGGTGGCGAATGTGGAACGAGATGGTGCACGACGACGCCACTCTGGCCAAGTCTCGCGCGGACGGTGGGTTCGGGTATGCGGAGATGAGCTGGGATGGGCTCGATGGGATGGACACTTACGGCGTGGATCCTGTGCAGGACGCTGCTATGCAGACGGCGAGCTATGCCATGATGGATCATCAGAGCCAGTGGGAATTGCCTAGCTTTCGGTAGGTGATTGGGCTGGGCTGGGTAGATGATGATTATGAACGGAATTAATACTCGAACTTTGTCAATTTCGCTGAGTTGCAGGCTTTGCGTCGGCGCTCCTTTGTCGGGTTGAGTGAGCGGTAACGTCCCAATGTTGAACATCTGCAGAACACAGTCTTCGACCGGATTCAATGGTTTGGAGGATGAATAGAGATCACCGATCACAATCTGTCCTTTGGAAAAAACAACTCAAGACACCAGACAAGCACAAGGAACGAAATTGAAAAGGTCAGATTACATGAGCTAAATCATCACCGCCTACGCCAACTGACCCTTCTTATAAGGGAACTGCTCCCTAAACGACTCGGCAATCTCCGTCCTCGTCGCCACCCAAACCCCCTCCTTCTCAGAGATATACTTGACAAAGTCCTGCAGCGCCTTGAACCGCCCGGGCCTGCCAATGATGCGACAGTGCAAGCCGACCGTCATCATCTTGGGCGCGCCCGCCTCACCCTCCTCGTACAGCACGTCAAAGGCGTTCTTGATGTGGTCGTAGAAGCCGCCGGGGTCGCGGAAGCCCGTCGCCGGTGTCAGGAACTTGAAGTCGTTGCAGTCGTAGCTGTACGGGATCATCAGGCAGCCCTTGGGGGCCGCGCTGTCGCGCTCCTGCGGCAGGTCCACCCAGTAGGGGATGTCGTCGGCGTAGGCGTCCGAGGCCCACAGCAGCTCCTCGCCCATCTCCTCGTACACGGCCGGGATCAGCGCGCGGCTCTGCGGCGACGGTCGCCCGTAGTACCAGCCCTTGGGCGCGTAACCGGCCAGCTTCTTGAGGGCCGTGATGCCGTCGCGGATGTGCTGCTTCTCGGCCGCGGGCGAGAGATTCTTGTGGTCGATCCAGCGGTAGGCGTGCGAGGCGACGTCGTGGCCTTCTTCGACGCAGCGGGTCACGACTTCGGGCTGCTCTTCGCAGGCCGAGCCGACGGCGTAGAGGGTGAATTTCATCTTGTAGTCGTTGAAGAGCTTGAACAGCCGCCACCAGCCGCGGCGGGAGCCGTATTCGAACTCGGACTCGCCGCTGTAGCTGCGCTCGTTGATGTCGGGCTCGGCTGGGTACTCGCGGAGAGAGGTCTCTGAGCGGCCGTCGCCGAGGAGTACTGAGCGTTCGCCGCCCTGTTTGAGAGGTTGTTGTTAGTGGACTGCTTGGAGCTGGTAGCGAGTTAAGGATTGATGGTCACCCACCTCTTCGTAGTTGATGACAAAAGACACCGCGATCTTAGCATTGTTGGGCCACTTCAAGCCCTCGAGGCCTTTCTCTCCGTAGCCTTTGAAGTTTCGGGGGAAGGCATAGTCTGGAGGTGCGGCGTAGACTTCAGGCATGTTGGTATCTGTTTATGTGAAATGAAGCTTGGCTTGGTGAGGTCAGGTAGCTGTAGCAATGGTTATTAGGTAGTGACCACCAAGTAGCTTCTGCCTGGCTTCCATATATACTACCATGTCGAAGTCGACACATAGGCAAGACGCTTTGCCGTCGGCCGATACTGGCCGCTAGTTAGCCATGCTATCGGTAACCTTTGATGTCTGCAGCCGTGCATAGAAGGCAATGGCGCCTTTACATGCTGCGGCCCTGGCCTATCGCTGCTGTCATCGGGACTTGACATCGGCGTGCCGTCGCCATGTTGAGCAGCGTAGATAGAGTGGCAGTGGAGATAGCTGGGGACAGGGTGAGCTGTTCATGCATGGTTCATGCATGCTGCAGTAGTTCGTGACATCGACAAAGTAGTGGTGAGATTCGACACGGAGGCGAGAGTTTGGCTGCATGTGGTCAGGCAAACAATCGGAAGCGTCGAAGCCGAAGTAACATCGGAATCGTGAGCTTGAGATTAGTAGTGTCACGATCCGGAGTTTGAACTCTAATCGGACAAGGGTTGCGATAACATGATAGAAGATACATGGGATCCTTATACAGAAAGAGCTTGATGATCATGCAACTTTAGGCCGATAAGGCTGTAGATAAGCCAGTGTACTGTCATCGATCCTTGGCAACCAGCAACACTTAGTCGCAAACCATCCATTGACATTCAGGTTTGGGGGCATGGTATCTGAGGGTAACAGGGTATTGATCAAGAACGTAGGAAAGAATTACAGTTGCGAAGTAACGAAGAAACTGAGCAGACTTAGCATTTGCTCCATCCCGTGTCTTCGGAAATTCGAAGGAGCACTACAGATAGCTTCTAGAAAGTTGCCAATCGAATGCACCTTGAGGCCAGATGAGTGGTATTTGCATTCGCTCAAGTCTACATCACTTCTTCTCATCCAGACTAAGATCATTCACACCGTGACTACCCACTGCCCGCTCTTGTGGTCCTGATTCTTCGTCAAGCACTTCTTCACTTGTCGCATCGCTTTCAGGCAGCTTTGGAGCCTTGAGACTCGTGTTGCCGACCCAGAAAGTCAACAGCAAGCTCAAGCCTGCGCAGACAGTGTAGAAGATGAATATATAATGCAAGCCTGACATGTACACATCGAGCACTTGCTCCTGCTGATCCGAAGACAGGTCGAGTGCATCTAGAGCGTAGGTGGAAGAAGTGAGTTCAGCGATCAACTGGTCCGAAGCATACTCTTCGCGCCCTAGACTCGTGCTCAAGGTGTTCGAAAGCGTAACGCCCGAGATGACCAGGCCGAAAGCGCCGCCGATAGTGCGGATGAAGTTACGCAGTCCGGTTGTTACTGCGCGGTCTTCGCTGCGACTGTTGGCGTACATTCCTACGAGGGTAGGTTGCAGTGTCAGGCCGATACCGGCACCCTCCACGATTAGGATGACGATGAGTGGCCCCAGTCCTGTGTATCGATCGAAAAGCAGAGTGAGTCCGCTTCCTAAAGTCCAAAGTATGAAGCCGATCAGAATGCAGTGCATGTAGCTGCCCACGCGGGCCATGTATTGTCCGCTCAGGATAGACCCAACAGAGCTAGTTATGACCACCGGCAGAATGAGCGCGCCGGAAACCAAGGGCGAGTATCGGAGGATCGATTGGAAGTAGATGGGCAAGTAGAAGAAGTTGCCGAAGTAGGCCAAGCCGGTCAGGAAAGACTGAAGATAGAGCGCCCAGCAGTGAGGAGCCCGGTAGAGTCGAAGCGGCATGATCGGAAGGGCGACCAGTTTCCATTCGTAAAGCACGAATAGTATTGCCAACACGACGCCAGTGACCGTGGCAGCAATGAAGAACGGAGAGGACCATGCGTATGTAACACCACCTCCTGACAGTGGCACAAGGACGAGTAGCGTAGAGGCGATGTTGAGTACCACACCGCCATAGTCGATCTTCTTCATCTTCTCGAGGTATTCGCCAGAGTTGTGCTTCAGTGGCAGGAAGAAGAGGATGACGGCAGCGGTAGGGAGTGTCATGATTGGAATCATCCAGAACACCCATCTCCACGTTGCACCCTCAACCACAGCACCTCCGAGGAATGGACCCACACCATTGGCGAGAGCAATGATGGCACCAAGCCAGCCTGTAGACATTGATTAGTATACCAAACTGCTGTATTCGCGTATGGGACATACATACCCTGATATTTGCCTCGATTCTGGAGCGTTGTGATATCACTCACAATGATCATCACAAGGCTGTTAATGCCGCCGCCACCAATACCAGCAATTGAGCGAAGAGCGAATAATTGATTGGCGGTTTGAGCAAAACCGCAGCCGAGATCTCCAAGCCCCATCAGAGCCAGGCAGATAAGTAAAAGATTCTTCCGGCCAAAGATGTCAGATAATCGACCATTGATGAGCTGGAACGCAGTGGATGCGATCAGGAAAGAGGTTCCAATCCACGAAGTCGCGGTTCCTGTGTCCAACGACTGCGCTATGGCAGGTGTCGCTGTTGACACGCTGGTCTGGTCGACGAACGAGACGAACAGGCAGACGGAAAGGGCGGGAATCGCGATCATCAGTCTTTTCGTTGACATGGCGTTCCGCTGTCCGCCAACAGATTCCGCATCGCTGTCCCGGCGAGGCGCATCTTCTGATACCACGTCCAGCGGTTGGTGGTCATCTCCTGGAATGGCGGTGGGTGTAGCATCTCGGTCATCGTTGCTGAGGGATTTCTCGGTCAACATTTGGCCATCTTGGGTACCTTTCTCTTCGAGGGTACAGCTTGCTTCTGCGGCTTTGACGGGAGGTTGTTGAGAGTTCATATCAGAACCATGACGAGATGACCTCGGTGTGCTAGAAGGAATGTAACCCGGACAGACTTTGTTGCTGCCGCCACTTCACACATAGAGGTCGTGTGAGGAGGTTATAGGGTATGCGTGCCTCTGGACTGCGACTCTGACCGCCGAAGATTCGGAAGCGAGATTCACAGCAGTGCCTCTGCCAGCAGCCATTTAGATGTCCTCAAACGTAATTGAGGGGCATCGGCAAAGGATCATCAAGGCCGAAACGCCCTGCTCTTCGCATCGATGTGAGGCCATAACTCTTGCTTTGCTCTACGCACGGCCACAGTCTCGACGGTACGGTTCGAGGGAGGCAGGAAGATGACCGTCATGGCTGCCAATTCAAGATCGGAGACAAAGCGTCCGCGCAATCCTTTGTCGAATTAATACAGTAACAGCTTGCGTTACGTGGAGTCTTTCGGGAAGACAGACGTCGGCTCCTTTTGAGCCGACGATAGATTGGCCGCCTGGTCTGTGCGACGCACGCCTCTCGGCTGACCCTGACCTTGCCCGATATCAGATTGCCAGAGACACCTTCCCGTCGGAGACGATAGCATGTCGACTTGTCTACAATCTGCACGCTTATCTGAAAGAGTCATGACCTCTTATGTAAACACGATGATACGCTCAAGTCATGCCGTCGAGCTCAGTGCAGGCATACTCCGGGTTTCGCCTCTACGTGCCGGTCAGGTCATTGGTGAAGTCAGTCATAAGGGATTAATCCGAACTCAGGCATTGCGAAAATACGGGTAGCATCTTCGAATCTGTTGTTGACAGCGAAAATCAAACACGACAGCAAAACCCCGGAATAACAGCAAAATGAGCACTCAACTTTACCAGCTAACAGCTACGCAAGTCCTGGCCAAGATCAAGTCGGGCGAATCAACAGTAGAAGACTATGCCCGATCGCTTCTCCAGCGAATCCAAACACGAGACGAAGCCGTCCAGGCGTGGGCATATCTCGATGCGGACTATGTGATCAACCAGGCGAAAGCACTCGATGCTGTTCCATCTGCTGAACGCGGCCCTTTGCACGGCGTGGCAATAGCAGTCAAAGATGTCATTTACACCAAAGGTTAGCTTGAAGTGCAGTTACTTTCGGTGATCCTGGGCTGACCAGATATTCAGACATGCCAACACAGTTCAACTCTTCAATCTATGCGGGCGATGCTCCTCAAGTCGACGCCGGTTCTATTGGAATACTCCGCAAAGCCGGCGCTCTGATCTTTGGCAAGACAACAACCACAGAATTTGCTGCAATCACCGTCGGTCCCAAAACAAAGAATCCACATGACCCGAACCGCACCCCTGGTGGCTCATCATCGGGCTCTGGTGCCGCTGTGGGAGATTTCCAGGCTCCTATAGGCCTGGGAACTCAGACTGGTGGCAGCACGATCCGCCCAGGCAGTTACAATGGCATCTACGCTCTGAAGCCAACGTGGAACTCGATCACACGCGAAGGCCAGAAGATTTATTCCCTCATCCTCGACACTCTTGGACTCTACGCTCGCAGTGTTGCCGATCTTGAACTTCTCGCGGACACTTTTGCCATCCACGACGATATCCCGGCCCCAACAGACTTCAAGGTCAAGGGTGCAAAATTCGCGGTGCTTAAGACCATGGTTTGGCCACACATCGGTCCCGGAGGCGAGGCTGCCATGTCAAAGGCCGTTTCCCTGCTCCACGAACAGGGTGCCGAAGTCGAGGAGATCGAGCTCCCGGCACACCTTGTCGACCTACCCAAATGGCACGCCACAGTACTAAACTCGGATGGAAGGACGGCCTTCCTGCCTGAGTACGCGATGGCGAAGGACCAGCTCAACGGCCAGCTTGTAGGCCATGTAGAGAACAGCGACAAAATCTCGCGCAAGGCTCAACTCGACGCTTTCGACAACATCTCCGCCGCAAGACCTGTGGTCGACGAGATTCTGGGCAGGTATGCGGCCGTTCTGACACCGAGCGTGCCCGACGAGGCTCCGATGGGGATTGAGAAGACAGGCAGCGCCGCGTTCTGCTTGATCTGGACCGTAAGCCTTGCTGTCTTGCTAAGCAGTAACCCGTGGCTAACATGTTCTATAGGCGCTGCACACACCAGTTGTCAACATCCCCGGATTCAAGGGTGAGAATGGTATGCCGATCGGCGTTTCACTCGTCGCGCCTCGCTATCACGACCGACGCCTGCTGGCAGTGTGCAAAGTAGTCGGCGAAATTTTCGAAACTCAGGGTGGTTGGAAGCGAGAACTCCCTCTTAGCCCTGAAAGAGTCGACGAGGTTATGGAATGATGCGCTAGTCCTGTCTAGATCGTTGACGAACCCAAAAGTCTGACTGGGAAATGACTTGCCGTGCTGGTACGTAGTGGTAATTGAGAGCTGACTTGCGACATCTGGGTACAACTTTGCTAGGCCTTCATCTGTGGTGACATCGTGAATCGTGAGCGAGAGCTCTGTGCAGTGTGTCGTATATGGCAAGGCACCTAGCTGCCTATGGAAATGTACCTGCGGTTTGCCGCCACATGTAAGCCACATAATGTAGACGCGGTGATATGTGGCACTGTTGCGTGACATATGGAATCGTGTTCCCAACGTGCCGACCAGCTCTTGCGAGGGGGACGAGACGTATAGCCATGGAGCTCAACGGTCGTAAGAAGTCAGTAATTCCGATGTCCCGTCTACTTCAGTGAGGTTTTGATCGCCCTGAGCTGACGGATGATAATTAGATCTTTACGTAAATTTGATGTTGGTGTGATGGAGAGTTGGTCGAAATTGCTTCCCGCCCTTGTGCTCGCCCCGCGTGCGAAGCTGTGAAACTCGCAGAGGGGGCTGCATTTCTCTCTCCTCACGACACACGATACACGACACTCGAAAATGTGTCCCCGCCTCTCGTATTTCGATCTCCAAGTCGCACAAGTACCATGCGTTGTCAGGGTGGCACCCGAAAGGTAAACGTGCCTGGTTACGACACGGCGTGTTGTGTTGTGATGTGGGTATGTGAATGGGCTTGTATTGATCAACTTACAGAATCTCTATCACACCGCAACACCCCTTTCAGGTCTATATGTGTGCTGATAATTGTGCCTCTATCTCAGTAGTGAGATCAGTGGCTACATACTGTGTTCATTTGTTATGTGAGATTGGACACTCACTGCAGCTATCCGACGCGAGCCAACTCGACGGCGGAGCAAAATATAATCCGCAAGACCTCCGCGCAATGCAGCGCGAGAACAGAGCATGATGCACAGCAGCATCTACGCTTTGAAGATTTCAAAACTCCTGGGGTTCGGACAAGCTGACCCGACTGCTCGTGGCTACCTACTCCTCTTCTCACCGGCAACGATCGGCACGAGCCCAATGGCTTCGTTCATGCGTCCTGATATGGTCCACTACATGTCGTCGTAGAGAGCAACCATACGCATTGTCACTGCTCGACGGTGGCGATGCTATCAGCATACAAGGCATACCCAGCCAAGTCCATGCTCTCCTCGGCCACAGCATAGTTCGGTCGAACGAGAGTGAATGCGTCACGGTCAGCAGCCTCTACATGCGGGAGGTCGTACCTCTTCTTTGGGGTAGCTTCCTCATGAAGCGGTCGAAGTTGACCAACAGCTCGGGAATCTCAGCACATGGCTGTGGATGTCGAATGTAAGTACAAGAAGGTCACGGCTGGGGTGAGTTCACTTTCATTCTCGATTGCAATTCGTCCATCTTGCCTTAACGCTTTGTCCTGCTCTTCGACATCCTTGAGCTTGATACCTTCGCTTTATCGCTATTTACATACATCCTGGTACAAGAGATGGCCTCACTCCGGCTTCTTACTGTGATCTTGTGCATGGCCGATGTGTTGGCCTCGCCGCGGGATCTCCTGCTTCAGAAAGTGAAGCGATATTCTGGCTCTGGAGGGGGCTCTGGCCAACCAAGTCACCCTCACGACGACAACTGGATCCCTAAATCTGACGAGGGCCCTTCGAAGTAC
>Ga0265797_10002829_pt1 | contig 28634 bp, 27 predicted proteins | sample P2T30metagenome_FD_192433 | JGI IMG/M metagenome (GOLD analysis project Ga0265797, IMG submission 192433) | Plant litter microbial communities from East Loma Ridge, Irvine, California - P2 T30 | ecosystem: Environmental > Terrestrial > Plant litter > Unclassified | place: USA: California...
CGCGAAGGAGACCACCATCCTCCCGAAGGCGCACTGGGGTGGTGGTTGGAGTCGCGGCAGTAGAAGCCCCTCGGGAGAGCCGCCGGAGGCCCCGACAGGTGATGCGCCGAAGGCGGATCACCTGTTGGGAGTCATAGAGGGGAGCGAAGCATGAGCTACACGATGACGTTCGACGTGTCCCACAAGGTCAAGATCGGCGGAGGCCACGTCAAGAACTTCCTTCGCCACATCGCCCATGACGCCGACCAGGCGGCCGGCTTCCACTTCCAGCACGTCAACAAGAACATCGTCCCGGAGCGCACGAAGCTCAACTTCACTCGGGTCAACGACGGCGCCGGCGACTTCCGCGCGCTCAAGTCGGTCGACGGCCGGCCGCCGTCTCAGGAGCTCGAGGACTACCTCAACCAGCGCCTGGCCACAGTGGTCAAGGGGCTCCGGAAGGACGCTGTTCCGATCCGCGGCATCATCCTGCAGCTCGACCCCAAGTGGTTCGAGGAGCACAACCCGGGCTGGCGAGAGACCGGTATCAACCAGGCGGCAGTCGACAACCTGGATGCCTCGCTCGAGTGGGCATGCAAAGAGTTCGGCCAGGAGAACCTCGTCGGCTTCTCGCTCCACCTCGATGAGTACAGTCCTCAGCTCCAAGTCCTCATGACGCCTGTCACCGAAGATGGCCGACTCGCCCAGAAGGACTTCTTCAAGGGCCCCTCAGACCTGAGGCGGCAGCACAAGGAGTTGCGCGCGCACATGGACGGAGCCGGTTACGACGTCGAGGTTCGGGTCACCGAGCGCTCGACGGAACACCTCAGCAGCAGCGAGTTCCAGGCCAAGGCCGACCGGCTCCAGGCCGCCGCGCAGGACATGGAGGACGAGAAGGCGACCTACGAGACCCTCGTTAGAAGCCTCGACGTCCGCCGGAGCAACCTCCATATTCAGCAGGCGGCCCTGGCGGAGAAGGAACGTGAATTGGCGGCTGAGCAAGAGAAGGCGCGCCGGACGGCGGAGGCGGCTGAAACTGCACGGCAAGCAGCAGCAGCGGCGCGGTTCGCAGCCAAGCTTGCGCGAGATGAAGCAGAGACGGAACGGACCAGGCTGCAGGCGACAAATGACCGGCTGCAGCAGCTGCCACCCGACTTCGATAGGTGGCTCGACAAGGTGCGAGTCGGAGGAACTCCACTTCGTGAGCGGTTCATGGCCGACATGGCAAAAGCGCGGGCAGCCAGAAGCGATTTGGCCCGCCAGGTGGGCTACTCCGTCCGCGACAAGGGCGCGGAGGACGCTGAACGAGAAAGAGGCTGAGGGCGGCCGCATGACGGTCACAACTCGACGAGTTGCGGCCGTCGCCCGACTACATCGTGGTCGGTTGACGGCCGCCTGACGGCCAGCAAAATGCGTGGTCACAGGCCGGTCAAGTGCAGGCCCCGGACCTGCCGGGAGACTCCCCTAACACGCCCCTCGGGAGGCCGAGAAGCGCCCACCCTACGACTTTTGGGCGACACGCCGACCCGCGCCAGGAATACTTTTTGGCGCTTAGGCGGCCTGGCAGCGCGCAACGGGACCGCTCGTCTACGAGCAAAGCCCGTTTGCTGGTCGTGGCCAAAAAGCCGCAAAAAGAGGGAAAATGCTGTTGAGGCAGTGCAGCAGCGCCCGAGGCTTAGCCAAGGAAAGGCCACTCGAGACCTACAGTCCCTACTCATGAAGAGCGAAGACGCCCAAGTCCATCCCCTCGACCCGTCCGACGACGCAGTGACCGAATTCGTCGACACCGTGAACGCCCTCGGCGTCGACGGGCGCTGGCTCGTTGGGGGCCTCACTGACTTCCTCCGACGCCAGAAGCGCGGCGGAGGACCCGGCATGACTGCCGAGGAACGAAAGTTCGTCATCGAGTGCGGCGCCATGACGGAGGCAGAGCTCGTGGCGTCCGAAAGAAGCGTCGCGAGAGGGTCGCTTGAAAAGAGCGCCGGGGAGCTGTGGCTGAGGACGTATCAAGAGACGTGGTCCGCGAACACAGCTGCTCAATTCCTGGGCTGGACGCAAAAGAAAGTCCTGGCCGCGGCTGAGGAGCAGCGCATCTACGGCATTCCTGTCCGGGGCAGGCTCCGATTCGCCCGCTGGCAATTCAGCCTCGGCTCACCCGGAAAGCTCATCCCCCACCTCGAGACCGTCTTGCCCGTCCTGACCGAGCACTGGGACTGGATCTCCATCAGTGCCTTCATGTCCGTCCGGCAGCGCAGCCTTGTGGCTGAGGGCCGGAAGACGCCGAGGTCCTGGCTGCGCGACGGCGGGGATCCGGCCGCCATTGCCGACATCATCGAGAGTGACAAGTGGTGGTAGGGGCCCGAGACGACCCTTTCGAGACCGCCCTATCCGCGCTTCTCGAGGACAGCGAAAAACTACTTGCGGACAACTGCCGCCCCGTCCCGCTCAAAGCGAATGGGGTCGAGCTCCAGATTGGCGAAGATGACTGGCTCGCTCTGAGAGAGACACACTCGATGCCGTGGCTCCTGAAGCACCTCGGCCACGATGAAGAGAGCTGGTGGCTCGCAGTGGAGCAGAGACATCTGAACTGGTTCAGAGTCTTAGGGTTGCCGCGATTTCCCTCCTGGCAGTTCCAATCAAGTCCTCACCAGCCGGTTGATGGCCTGGCTGAAATCAACCAAGGTTTTCCTGCACGCTGGGACGCGCGAGACATTCGAGCCTTCATGATGTCTCAGCACGCTGATTTGGCGGTGACGACGACCACCTATCTGTCTCCTGCGGAATGGCTTGGGCAGGGTTGCACGTCCGAACCCGTGGAAAAAATACTGCGGGAGCTCCGAATGGGCCCGCCCCTCGGGGAAGGTCCGTCTACTCTGTGCATCCAGCGCCAGCCATCCGATCTGCCATGAAAACTGGCCAGAAGTAGGATCTTCAAACCTGTCGAGGACACGACTAGTGGCACGTGGGTGCCGCCACGATGGGCGCACCCAAGGGACTGCAGGGCACACACCCACCCGGCGCCACTAAAAGCCTAGATTGATCGAGTGACCGATCTGACTTTGAAGAGGGGCGTTGCTTCACGCTGGTCAATCGCGCAGTCGTGGTGGATCGCCAGTGAGTTGTGCCGGAGAAACGCCGGACTTCGAATCGATCAGGACCTGTCGGACGGGAATCTGCAGATCCGAGTCCGGCGTGACGTCCCGCGCGCTGCCGGCGGAGTTGAGCACGTCATGCTCAATCCAGAGCTGGGAATCGAAAGTGTGGGGCACACCCAGTGGACACCGTGGAGCACTGTCTTCGCCGGAGATAACCCACATGAGTGGGTGATCCGAATCGAGCAGGAGCTCGACTGGAAACAAGTGAGCACGTCGCCAACTACCCATCGATCGTTGGCCTACAGGACCATCGCTCGAGTCCTGCAGAACGCCGTGAACGAACGGGAACGTCTCGAGGTTGTCTCATGGGAGTCAGTCCTCGGGGCCACGCCGCACGACTCATCGTGGTTGTCGCTGTTCGAGGGCGTGGCCCCGCTGCTCGCTCAACCCGGGCGCGCGCAGGAGCCGCCTCTATGGGTGATCTTCAGAGGAAGCCCGCACGGTATCCTCGTTGTCTCGGAGTCAGGCAGGGCATTCCGGCGAGACGGCGCCGAGCCAGTTGACCTGATGTCAAAGTACGCACGGAGACACCGGATCGAGGATGTCGTCGCTGATCTGCTCCCACTCTGATTCGGTCCACTCAAAAGGAAACCGAGGTAATGACCTCGTCACCGTAGTTGGAGCGTGAGCCCCAGGGCCCCGGCCACCTTCGCGATAGTTGCGGTCGTTACATCGCAATCCGCTTCCACTCGCGCGATCGTGGGTCGAGATAGGCCGGCCCTGTCCCCGAGCTCGGCCTGCGACCACCCCTTGGAACGGCGAGCTTCGCGAATAACTTCGCCAAACGAAGTCCCTGCCATCGGTTTCAAGCTCCGGACTTCCCCGAGTCAAGGACCTCAGCAACGGCGCTGTGCTGACTATGAAGCGCGTCTGCGGCAATCTCTGCGATCTGACCAATGAACGCCGGGTCAGTCATATAGGACTGGATCTCCTTGGACTCGTTGACAGTCTTGAGGACGGCCAGGCCGACTGCGCCGCTGAACCCTTCCGACGCCCTCAGCTGAGCCACGGTGTTGTTTTTCGCCATCGCCACGGCCTCCTCGTTGGCGTCAAGGAAACCCCAGAATGTCGTGATGAAGCCGGATACGCTCTCCGGGCTCACCTCGATGCCCTTCGACCTGAACATCTCGTTGACCTTCTCAATTGCCTCGTCGAGCGGACCGCGCTTAGGCACGGCACTTCCCCCATACTCGCCATCGAAGGTAGGCAGCTTGATGCCGTCGACACTTCCTTCACTGATCGAGTGGTCCTCCTCGATGGCGGACGGGACGAGCTTGATGCCTGACAGTTGCACGCCCTCGAGGAAGGAGTCGTCACGGTCTTCGCCGTCGGCGTGGAGGTTCCGGCCCAGCAGTGTCGCGAGAATGGCCCGGCGATGCAGCTCGGGGTCCTGGTAGTCGACGATTTGGCTGAGGAATTGCCATGCGTTGCGGTATCCGACCACATCACCCCGGAAGGCCTCGAGCTCCCCCTTCCGTTTCTTATCCTTCGACAAAACGGCCTGCCGCCACTGCCCGACCCAGCGTTGCTTGATCGGCGACAGAACTCTGGCGATTGCTTCGCCGCCGGCATCAGTCAGGAATGCGTCCGCGACCGTGTCCATTTCCTCGTGAGTGTAGAACCCTGCCGTGTCGAGCCGCTCCCCCACTGTGATTAGCGCGTTGGGGTCGACGTCGCCGTTGACGTGTGCATCGGAGTAGTACAGCTTGAAGTCCGCCTGCACGCTTACCGGCGTGTTCCGGAAGTCGACAACCATCGGCGCGGTCTTGCCCGGGTATATCCGGTTCAGCCGAGACAGCGTCTGCACGGTCGCGACGCCAGAGAGCTTCTTATCGACGTACATCGCCATGAGTCGCGGTTCGTCAAAGCCGGTTTGGAACTTGTTCGCAACGATCAGTACGCGGTAGACGCCCTGCTCGCGAAAGGCCCTGCCTACGTCGCTCACGCCGTTCAAGGAGACTTCGGTGACGCTCTCGCCGTCCTCGTCGGTGAGCGAGCCGGAGAACGCCGCCAGGGTGTGCAGGTCGTAACCCTTCTCGGCTATGTAGGCATCCAACTTCCGCGACCAACTCAGCGCCTCCATGCGCGAACTCGTCACGACCATGGCGCGCGCCTGCCCGCCGAGCAACGGCTGCACGTTCCGCCGGAAGTGCTCGACGACGACTCGCACCTTCTGCGCGATGGCGGTGGGGTGGAGCCTTGCGTATCGGACGATGCTCGAGACCGCTTCGCCGGTGTTGACCTGGATCTCGCTCTCCGACTCCTCGCCCTCCAGGGTGTTTTTTACCCGGAGAAACATGTCGTAGGTCGAGTAGTTGGTGAGGACGTCGAGGATGAATCCCTCCTCGATTGCCTGCGCCATCGTGTACGTGTCGAAGGCCTCCCAGCGGTCGCCGACGTGGGTGCCGAACAGCCGGAGAGTCTTTCCCTTCGGCGTGGCGGTCAAAGCGACGAATGTGATGTTCGCCGACGCAGCGATGGCCGAGTCCTTGGCGGCCAGAAGGTCATCGGCGCTGATCTCCTCGTTGGGGTCGATCTCGACGTCCACGAGCAGTTCCTTGAGCTGTTTGGCGGTGGAGCCCGACTGCGACGAGTGTGCCTCGTCCGCAAGGACGGCCCAGCGTCGGCCCCGCAGCTCCTCGGAGTCCTCGATGAGCTTCATCACCTCGGGGAAAGTCTGCAATGTGCAGGTGATGATGTGGTCGCCCTCGACGAGCGCCTTCTTTAGCTGAGGGGACTTCGCCCCTGACTTCTCGCCCACGGCCACGACGAGGCCCTTGCTGGACTGCACTAGGTTCATATCGTCACGAATATTCTGGTCCAGGACCGCGCGGTCAGTGACGACGATGACCGAATCGAACGTCGACTTCGAGTCGGCGTTCATGTGCCTGATGAGGCGATGGCTGAGCCACGCGATGGTCTTGGTCTTGCCGGACCCGGCGGAGTGCCAGACCAGGTAACGCTTACCAGGGCCGTTCGCCTCAATGTCGGCGACCACGCGCTCGACGGCCCGTAGCTGGTGGAACCGCGGGAAGACGAGCCGACCGTCGTCGTGTTTACCGGACTTGCTCGGCTCGAAGAGCGCGTAATCCTTCAGGATGCGCATGAAAGCCGGGCGCGCCAGGATCTCGCGCCAGAGGTAGTTCGTCGACGAGCCGGTCGCCGACGGCGGGTTGCCCTCGTGGCCGTCGTCGCCCTGGTTGAAGGGCAAGAAGGCCGTATCGCCTCCCTGCAGCTTTGTCGTCATGTAGATGAGGTCGTTGGACACAGCGAAATGGACCAGCGCGCGGCCCGGCGCGAGCAGCGGACGGCTCCTGCCGGGCTTGCGGTCCTCCTTGTACTGTCGGATCGCGTGGTTGACCGACTGCGTGTTGTCGGTCTTTAGCTCGAGCGTGACGATCGGCAACCCGTTCGCCAGCAGCACTACGTCGATGCTCTCGTTCGTTTTCGTGTCGAAGCGCACCTGGCGCAGGACCCGCAGCCGCACCGAGGCGGCCGCATCGGAGACCTCGGTGAGGTTCGGATTGGCCGGAGGGAAGGCCATCATCGGGCCGAACTTCGCGGTGGGACGGCCAATCTGGGCGTAGGAGAAGCCCTTTCGCAGCACGCCGAGGAGACCACCGACCGGATGCCCGGTGGTCGGGTCCATTCGCGTCGTCTTAACCAACTCCTTGATTACGTGGTCGAGGAGGTTGCGCTCCGCATCGGAACGCTGCCCGTCCACCAGATCACCCGGGACGGCCTTCTCGTACTCGTCCGGATATTGCGTGGCCAGCCAATGCAACGCGTCAGCCGGCACCATCGCCAGACCGGCGTCCCAGCCAATCGGCTTCCCGTCGTTCTCGTACAGCCATCCGCGCTTGGCCAACTCGGAACACAGGTTGTCCTCGAACTCGACCTCCATCAGCTGGGCGTGACTCATGAGACTTCCTTCTTACCCGTGACGACGTCGGTGATAAGCGCAGCGCGGCGCTCGAGGAGCAATGACTTGAGTTTGGCGACCTTCGCCAGCATGGCATCGACGCGCGTGGCCGCCTCGTCGAGCTCGTCGGCGATGGTGATCTGCTCGTCCAGGGGCGGAATCGGGACCGGGGTGGCGTCCAGGACCGTCTTCGTCACACGCTGGGCGTTTGGGCGGACCCCCGTCGCGATGGCGGCGAAGTAGTCGATGTACCGCGCGCTCCGGAAGAGGTGGTGCACGTAACGGGGCTCAAAGCGGTCAGAGATCCAGAATGCCTTGTAGTCAGGGCTGATGTACCCGGTGAGCGACGAGACGCCGAGGCCCCCGTGGTTGAGCCACATCATGTTCGCGGCGAGCTGGCCGGGCCGCACCACCCGGTACTTCGAGACGTTGAGCGACGCCTGCTGGCCCTCCGTGCGGGTGTTCAGCTCCACTCCCCGGTACTCGGAAATCGAGAGCAGCGGACCGGGCGGGTCATCGCCGTTCCGCTCGGTGCTTTCGTTGAAGTCGTAGCCGAACTTCGTGCGACCCCAGTGCTCGGGGATGCCGGACAGCGGTGAGTGGACATCAATCGTCCTCGTATCTTGAGCCAGGCTCAGGCCGAGAACCGACAACGTTCCCAGTTCGCGGAGGCGAGCTGCCAAAAGTTCACTAAGGGAATCCAACCGGCCGACGACCGAAAGAACCTTTCCGTTCTCCGCGTCAAGGTGTTCAGCGATCCTCCGCTGTGACTCGAGATCGTGGCTTACATACGGAACTTCACCGATATGCCAGGCGGTAATTGCTTTGAAGGTACTTCCGGTCGATTCTGCCTGGAGGAAGCCTTCTGCGTCCTCGAGTACCCACTGAAGAAACCCCGGATAAATATCTGAGGCACGGACCGCTGCCAGGCCTCGACCTATGCCGTACACCTGATCTGCAAGGTTGACACTCCCCACTGGTGCCCGCACCGAGATCAAGGTGTCACCTGGTGCGCAAATCTTTGTCGCTACGGCGCTCTCGTAGCGCGGCATCGGATGGGCGAGTCCAAATTCTGCTTTCCCCTGTAGAAATGGCTGTCCTTGATCTAGATCCCGGACATCACTTGAGGCGGGAGACTGCCCTGCAACCACTTCGACCGAGAACTTCAGCCTCGCCGAAGTCATTCTGCGCTTACGCCCTTGAACGCATCCGCGAGGTCCTTCATCAGACTCTCAACATCTGCGTCGATCGCTGCAAGAGGCCGTGGCTCTTCAGGCACGTAAAAGATCCGTGTGAACGGTATGTCGGTGCCGTGCTTGGCCTTGCTCTCGTCCCACTGTGCACCGGGCGCATAGGGCATCACCTCACGCTCCATGTGGTCGTTGAGGTCCTCGCTCAGAGGCACGCGCTCCGTGATCTTCCAGCCCAAGACGATCACGGGCTTGCCCTTCCGGTCCACGGCCAGAGGCGCTGAATCATCCGACGCGGCCAACGCCATCATGACCGCGTCGATAAGCCCTGGTGGGGCTTTCAGCCCAGCAGCCTTCGCAGCAAGCGGGAACGCCTTCGGCAGGGCGTTCCACGCCGTGCCGTCGAGGGAGCGCATGACCGTCTCGTGCCCTTCGGTGAAATCGCGGCGGCCGCGGACAGTCTCGACCACCTCCTCGCTGAAACGCGTCGCGAACCGCGCCTGCTTGTACACGGGCACGTCGCGGAACATGAAGTCCTCGGGCGTCATCACGCGCGAGATCGTCGGATCCGCATACTCGAACGCCTTGTACGCCTCCAGCAGCTTGGCGCGGTGATCCTTGCTCACCTCACGGCGCTTGTCACCCATGGGCTTGCGCAGCGAGTCCCACTGGCCGGAGCCGTCGATGAGCTGGATCTTGCCCGTGCGATCCGAGTCCTTGTTCGCGTCGAGGATCCAGACATAGGTTGCGATGCCGGTGCCGTAAAACATGCTCTTCGGAAGGGCGATGATAGCGTCGATGAGATCCTCTTCGAGGAGCCACTGGCGGATCGAGTTCGGCCCGTTGTCGCTGTTGAACAGCGGCGATTGGTTCGAGACGACCGCGGCGCGGCCGCCCTGGCCATTCTTGCCGGCGGGGCTGAGTTTCGAGGCGCAGTGGGCCAGAAACAGCATTTGGCCGTCGGCCGTGCCGGGGAGACCGTGGCTGAAGCGGGACCCCTCGGTCTTGGCCTGCTCCCGCACCGACGCCTCCTCGACTTCCCAGTCGATGCCGAACGGAGGGTTCGAGAGCACGTAGTCGAAGGTCTGCCCCTCGTATAGGTCCTCCAGGAGGGTGTTGCCCTTTCTGATTGCGTCTGGGCGACCGCCCTGGATGAGCAGGTCCGCCTTGCCGAGCGCGAACGCGGAGGCCATGAGCTCCTGGCCGTAGAGCGTGACGTCAACCTTGTCGTTGGTGCGCTTAAGAGCCTCCCGCGCGATGAGCAGCATGCCGCCGGAACCTGCCGTTGGGTCGTAGACCGAGCGCGCTGCGTGGTCGGATGCGATGGTGTCGTCGTCGTTGCTGATGAGCACGTCGACCATGAGCCGGATGGCGTCTCGCGGCGTATAGAAGTTGCCCGCCGCTTTACCCTTCTTATTGAAGGCCCGATACATCACATCTTCGAAAATGTCGCCCATGCCGGTGTCACTAAGCTCCGTCGGGCCGAGCGGCAGCGTCGAAAAGTGCTTGACGACCGCGTGCAGGCGATTTGCGTCGGCGAGGACCTTCGCGCGCCTGTTGAAGTCGAACGAGACCCAAATGTCGGCGATGTTGTTCGAGAAGCCGTCGACGTAGCTCTTGAGGGACTTATCGACGTTGTCGTCGACCGAGGCGATGGTCGCGAGGTCGAGCGGGGAGAGGTTGTAGAAGCCCAACTCGAACCGGTCCTTGACGGCGATGTCGATGAGGTGCTGGGGCATTCCGGCGAAGCTCTCGACGTACTTAACGACGTCGTCCTTACTGTCGGCCAGCATGCACTCGAGACGGCGGAGCACCGTGAAAGGCAGGATGTAGTCCCCGTAGTCCTCTTCGTCGACGATGTTGCGGAGATACTTATCGGCCGTGTCCCAGACGATCCGTGCCGTGGTCTTCCTGGATGCCTCTGCCGACTCGGCCATGCGTGCTCGTCCCCGTCCGTCGCGATCGTCCTGTGTATCAAGGACTTTACACAGACCGCTGACGGAGAACGCGACGTCCGCCCTGCGCCTGAATCAACTTCCGAGCCGTCCGCCCACCGCGATTGGGGCACCCGGCCGGTCAGCCCGGAGCGGCCGCGAAGCCGTGCTTGAGAGCATTTTGCTCGCTGCAACCCAGTTGTTCACGCATACCGCTCACCAGAGCTGGACCAGCAGTCCCGCACATCGAAGCACCACAAACGCACCAAGCGAACATCCGAAACGAAGAAAACCCCCGCCTGAGCAGGGGTTTTCTTTGGCGGCTGATCCGGGCCTTTCATTCACCCGCCAAGCTAGAGGCCACCCCGTGACCAAGACATGGCACAAGGCATAGAAGTGCCAGCTTGTTTGGCATAGATCCAGGGCGCGCGGGGCGACTCGGCTGCCTGGGGTGAGACCGTGCCCGCGGCGGCCTGGCCCCCGACACGGCGGACCATAGCTCGTGGAATGTTGCGAGGCGCTCGTCGATGACGCTCCGCCCCCGGGCTTCTCGACCGACGAAACAGCCCAGACACGAGGGCCGTTCCGTCCTTGGCCACATGGCACCTCAGGTCGTCGGGTCGGGCGTCGCGTCGTCGTTGTCCTCTGCCTGCGTATCGGCGGCCGGAACGAAATTCCGGAACTCCACGAGCGAGTGAAGCAAGTCCGTGATCTGGGAGACACGCTGATGCCACCAAGGGTTGTCTTTAGTTAGGATCTGCTCCGCTTGCTCGGGGGCAAACCCGAGGTTGACCAATAGGCGAGCCTCGAACAGGATCTCCAAGATGTCGATGCTGACATACAGCGGGGTGTGATTACGGGCGAAAAATATGGAAGTAGGTAGGCCGTGAATGAGGGAGTTCCGAACAAGCGAAACGTCATCTTTCCAGGATCGGACGTCCCCGATCGCAGTCGTGAGTAGCTCGCCCGTTTCAGTGTCCATGCGCGCCAATCGTTGTCTCAAGGTCGGACGTGCGCTCTCAAGGACGGCTTGCTTTGCCTTCTTGGCGAACGGCTTCAGGTCATCGTGCTCTGCAAGAGCAGCTTCGGCCGCGGCGGCCCACTCGCGGAGCGCATCGTCCGTTTCAGAGTCAGGATTGATCGACCGGTCGAAGGTTTCGACGAGTTGGGCGAGGTAGCTCATCTGCGTCAGGGGGCTCGTCGGCCGCTGCTGAATCCAGTCCACGTACTGTTCGAAGGTGACCTGATGCTTCTTCCAGGCTTCGAAGAAGATCGGCATCTGCGTTTCATAGTCGAAGTTACGCAGGCGGTGCATGAACCGCCCCTCCTCCAGGTCATCCTGAGTCACCTTCCGGTCGGGGTTATTCGCTAGAACTTGCACGTCGCGACCTACAAGCTCACCCGACCCCGAGTACGTCCAGGTCTTATTGCCGATCCACATGGACTCGACACCGGCAGCGCTTCGAATGCCGGACCCAACCAGAAAACTGAGGGGCAGAACCCAACCCGAGATGAAGTCCCGCAGACTGATGGGCTCTGGGAACGTCAGCTTAAAGATGCTCGTTTGGGTCAGCGTCAGCTTGCCGCTGTTGCCCGGCGACGACCGAACCATCGGCGATGCGTCCTTCAGAGACACCTCGACACCTTGATGCACAACCGTTCGAGTTGGAATTTTGAGCCGGGTGACCTGCAGGTCCCCCTCATCGTCGAGCGGGGTTTCGATGGTCCACTTGACCCACTGGGCCCAGGAGTCCTGTCCCCAGAATCTGAAGGTCGCGTGGGTGAGAAAGAGATCGTTTTCTTCGAGAAGCACCTCACTCTTGATCACCACGTAGGGCTGATACGTCCGCCGAGTGAGCTTGCCTCCCCCAAAATTCCGTGTGTAGCCAGCGAGACGAAGGTCGACGAATGTGAACGATCCCTCCTCCGTCTGCGCGTGAAGGATCGGGTAGTTGTTTACCTCCGACCCCGAATCAAAGAAACGCTCGATGTCCGGGGCCTCGCTCGCGAAGTCGCTGAACAAATGAACCACGTGGTTTGGTGCCGACTCGCTCATGATGAACTGGCCGTGAGCTGTCTCCGTCTCCCCATCGGCGCTCTTCCGCGTAAAGGTAGCGGCAATGGTCTTCGATGACTGAGGCTTAATCATGATGACGAAGTCTAGGTGTATGGACCCGTGCGCGGTCGTGACGCCTGTAGACCATCCGCCGGTTGCCCTGACACGGCCCTTACGATTGGCACCCTGCCGCTGGTCATGACTGAATTTACGTCTGCTCCGCTCGCTGGATGGCTCTGTAGACAGTCGACCGGGCGACACCGAAGAGCTCGGCTATCTCGCTCGTCGTGTGCTCGCCGGTGCGGTGCAGCTGCACCAGGTGCTTTTCCTGCGAGACGGTGAGCTTGGACTTGCGACCGCGGAGCTTGCCGGCAGCCTTTGAGATCGCCATGCCTTCTCCGGTGCGGGCACGGATGAGGTCGGCCTCGAACTCGGCGACCATGCCGAGGACGTTAACAAGAGCCGGGCGACCGGGTCGGTGGGGTCGTAGACCGCTCCCCCGAGGTTCAGCGCGACACCCTTCTTGGTCCCCTCATCCGCGGTGTCGGTCGCGTCGCGCAGCGAACGGGCGAGGCGGTCGAGCTCCGTGACGACCAGCACGTCGCCGGCACGGCACGGCACGCAGATAGGGCCTCCCTAAGACCGGGCCGGGCTCGAGTCGTGCCCGATAGCCCGTGGTTAACATGCACGTGTGATCGTCAACACCGAGCGCTGCAAAACCATCACGCTGTGCTGCAAGATCGTGTCCGGACATCGAGACGTGGGCCTATCCGATGAGCATCCGACGTCTGTAGCGTTTGTCCCCATCCCCGGGCATCTTTGCGGGACAGGCGTACGCGAATTTGCAGGCCGGGCGCCGCTTGGCCTCGGGCGGGCGGAACGAGCCCGAGCAGGTGTCCCGATTAACGACCGTCTATCGGACACGACCAACGACCGCTCGGACCAGGTCAGTGCGTGGCGATCGACACGCTCGTTTCGTCGATGACTTGGACGAGGATGCTGAGCCCTCAGTTCCAGCTCTTCCTCGGCGCTGGTCATTTGGCCCCTGGGCTGCGACCAGATCGTCCTCGTCGAAGCTGCCCCCGCGGGCTGCACTCATCCGGCGCCGGCAGCTCTCCGAGAGATGTCGGGACAGCTATGGGTCGAGGCGAGCCCGGGTCTCTGTCGAGGCTGCCGCCTAGGTGATGATCAGATGGTAGTGCGGCGAAGCTGGCGGGCTGCGGCATTCATGGCGCGTTCGTTGCGTCGTCGCGTGAGGCCGTAGAGCCAGTTAGGGACCTGCGGGGTGGTGCGTCGGAGATCGAAGAGCCGCTCCTGCCACACCAGGAGGTCTTGGCCGTCGACGGGGGCGTTGCTCTGAGCAAGCCGGCGGGCGATCGTGGCGGCGAGGTCGGTGCGGTCTTGGGCTGCTTTCCAGGTGTTGCCGACGTACTCAGCCACGTCCAGGAACGCCGGGAGAACGGGGAAGAGTGCGCCGAGGAGGAAGTTGGCGAGGGTGATTCCGGTAAGGCTTGCCCAGAGAACGAGGGCTGCAAGCCAGATGACCGCGCAGAGGGCCCACACGGTGACGGTCGTTCGGATGAGTCGGTCCGTGTAGGCGGCGTTGCTGCGCTGCGCGATGGCTATAGTCACAGCACCGGGCGTTGCAGCGTCGATTGGGTACCAGTCGGTGAGGCGTTCCTTCTGCGCGGCGACGACGAGCGGAGCATCCTCCTCGGGGGCCATCAAGACGACGCCCTCGGGCGATGGCCGCTCGGCTCGGGTGATGGTTTCAGGCATCGTGAAGAGGTATTGGTCAAGCTCCTCCTGCACACACGCAGCTCGAACCATGGTCCGTGTCTCCAGCCACGACAAGACGGTACGGCCCGCGAGGAGCCATAGCCCGGCGACCGCTCCCACGACGACGGCGAAGTTAGGTGCGAGCAGAGCAACGAAGGGCGCTCCGATGCCAAGTACCAGCATCCCGACCCACCGGGCACCTTGCCAGCGCTTGGCGCGCGTGTATAGCCGCCGCTGCGCCAGGAGCAGACGTAGGGCGTGCAGGTCGTTCTGCCGGGCCTGTATCGACGCGCTGGATGGTGGGGAGTAATCAAGTCGTGGCACAGCGGGGCTACTCGTCGAAGAGGAGTTCGAGCTGCGCGATCGCCCGCACGTGGTCGCCGGCCTTCTCGTACTCGCGTGCCTTCTCCGCACGAGAGACCGCGGTCGAGAGTTTTGACATCGCGTCTGCCTTCTTGCTCTCGGACGATGTCGCGGTGAACCGCGATCCAAGCCCTGTCGGATCGTTCATCGCCGCCAGGTTGGCATCGTGAATCTTCTTCAGCGCGAGGTGGAGATCCCAGACGGGGAAGTAAGAACTCTCCCCGTCGATGTGCTTGGCGGCTCGCATCTCGAGGTAACACGATGACACCGGCACGTTCCGCTTGTACTTCCAGATCTTCACCTGACGGGCCAACTTCTTCGCCGCTCCCCCATGCTTTTTGTTGACCTGGTTGACCCAGGAGTTGTGCTCCTCGGGGTGTGTGGTCATCCACCCTCCCGTCGGGTCGGGGATGGAGTACCCGCTTTGGGTGATGTAGCCCGGCACGACCTCGACGATCCCGTCGGAGAAGTAGCAGACCACTGCCGGCTGGCGGACCACAATGGTGGTGTGGGTAAACCGATCCTGCAGGGCGGCCTTGACATTGTTGAGAGCCGTCCACGGGTTCACTGGTCGGCTGCCCTTGAGGGAGACCAGGTAATCGGCGTCGCTGTGCAGCCAGATGCCGGTGCCGTGCCTCAGGGAACCGATCTCGAACATCCGGAAGATGCCGAGGGCGGCGTCCAGTTTCGACTCGATCGATGTTCGGTGGCCGCGTGCACCGTCGAACTGGGTGGCGTTCGGGGTCCAGAAGGTGGTGGTTCGGTTCAGCCACGCCTCGGCGGTTTCGGTCATGAGCGTCCTTGTCTTCTCGGTGATCACCGAAGCGATCGACAAGAGTGATCTTTCCTCACTCCACTGACATTTACGGCACCACTGCGCTCCGCCATACCTCCGGCTGGAGGTCCAAGTGGATGCCTACCAGGCGGTCCAGCCGCTTTCGACGGGCACGAGGGCGCCGGTCATGAACGATGAGTCGTCGCTGGCGAGGAAGACCGCTGCTCCTGCGACTTCCGAGGGCTCGGCGAAGCGCTCAGTAGCTGTCTGCCTGCGAGGGCGTCCATAGCTGCTTCTCGGCTGGAGAACGTGGCGATGTGTTCTTCAGACATCCGGGTCTTGACGCCGCCGGAAGCGACGGCATTGACCGGGACCAAGGGTGCGTGATCGAACGCCATTCCGCGGGCCGACCGTGCACAGGGCTCTGGATGGGCACGCTGCCGAGGTGTCGCCCGCGGTGACACTCCCCCGGCTGGACCCATGAACCAGCGTCCCTCCGCTGAGCACCGCGCCGGTGCGCGGGTCTCTCGAGCCGCAATGACCCGCCTGCGCCTTAGTCGAGTTACCCTCATGGCATGACTCCTGACGCGGTTGAGGCCTACGTAGACCGTGTCGGCGTGGTCAACGGAAACGACGCATGGAGGTTGACGCTCGTCACCGAGAGCGGCGACGTCGTTCACGCCCGTGCACTGCCGACTCGGGAGAGTTCTTTCAAGCCGCTGGACGAGGCCGGCGAGGCCCTAACGAGCCTCGGTTACTCGACGGACGCGTGGACCGAACTGGGAAGGGATCGCTGGATTGCTGAACTCGTGACCACTGGGCCTCTCGACACCCTTGTCGTGCACTTCATGCTCGACGCCGGAGAACTATCCGGGACGGTGCTGGCCCATGGCGTTCCCGAGTTTGTCGAGCTGCAGGTCGAGGAGTACGACCGATTCTGGAAGCTCGTCAACGCGACGCCGGGTTCTGGCCCTGCGGACGCTCACTATCGCAAATACGAGGGCTTAGAGTTTCCGGATTCTCCGGTCTGCACGGATGCGCGACCGCCGGAGGGTCAGCGTAGGTAGAGCTACTCTCCTACTTCCGCGGACGGAGTCAGTCGGGAACGAATTACGTACTTACTGAAGTACGGATGATTAGTCGTCGAGCTGCGAGCGAACGCGGCGGGCGATGGCCCCCTGCAGCTCGTCATTCTCCAGCAGCTCTGCGACGAGGGCGCGGGTAACGTGCACGTGCGCGACGCGGACTCGGCCCTGAGCCTCTGCGAGGCCCGCGGCGTAGTCGATGAGCCCTCGGTAAACCTGGGGTGACAGGTCGGCGGTGATGCGTACGGGCTTGATGCGGATGACACTCGGCCTGGGTGCCTGCGTCGACGCGGCGGCGGGCGCTCCGGGTTGGTTCTGCTCGGACGCCGTCGACGCGGCTCTCTGCGTGGCGCGGGCGGCTCGTGCTCGCAGCTCTTCGGCCTTGGTCATCGTCCTGCTCCCAGCGTCTCGATCTCGTCGGCAGCATCGGCGTACTTGCCGAGGTCTGCGACCGGGCCTCCGAAGGCCTGGGCGATGGGCTCCTGCCGAGGAATAGTGGTCGACAAAACCGTATGACCCTCGTCGGTCATCAGCTCACGGTACATCGGCGTGCTATTGGCGTTGGTGACGGTGCGGTTCATCAGCACGGCGGCGACAAGTGGCGTCGCGCGCAGCGGCTCCATGTCGTCGATCGCGGCCCACGCCTCGGGCAGGCGCTCGTACTCGCCCGTGGTGGGCGCCATGGAGACGATCGCGATGTTGGCGATGCGGAAAGCTGAGGAGACGATGCCGGCCTGGTCCTCGAGCGGGGGCGTGTCGATGCCGACGATGTCGGTCGAGGTCGACACGATGCCGGCGAGACGCTTGTGGAGATCCTTCACGGGGAGCGCGACGGAAGGTCCAGTCTTGGTGGGAGGCGGACGAGCCCATCGAGCCGTCCTCTTCTCTAGAGAGCTAGCCCTTCACCCACGCTCCTATTACACGTCAGGAGACATGGCCTGCGACTCGGTCCTTGCGAAATTGACCGGTGCCGAACAGCAGTCCTATCAGCAAAGCGCACGCGATCCACCCCGGCCAGCTCAGCGGCGATAGGACGAGCGGAGTCGCGCTCGGCTCGGCTGCTGAGAGCAGGAGGGCCAGGCCGGCCGCCGCGTTGAACGTGCCGTGAGCGAGGACGGCGGGCCAGATGTTTCCGGAACGCAGCCGCAACCATCCGAAGATGACACCGAGCGACATGCAACCGACGACCATCAGAATCAGGCCGAAGGGATTGGGCTCGTTGAAGTTGTAGCCGAGCAGAATGAGGGGGGCGTGCCAGAGACCCCATACCGCCCCGCTGATGAGCAGGGTAGGCCAGAGTCCTAGGGGGCGCAGGGCACTGATCAGCCATCCGCGCCAGCCGACCTCTTCGCCGAACGCGAGTACGGAGTTACCGACGGCCCCGACGGCAATGGAGGCGAGTTGAACGACGACCAGCACCTCGATCGGCACAGGGAGGTCCTCGACCGCATTCCCACCGAGCTGCGCCTCCAGCGTCGCGCGGAAGCCGGAGAAGCCCACGAGGTCCAAGCGCAGCTGCCCCGAGACAGCGGCGATGACGACTGCGAGCACGGGCACGATGATGCCGACCGCGAACCCGATCGAGAGCATGCCGATGAAGCGCTTCGCGGGCCTGATCGGTGCGAGACCGAGAAACCGTGCGATCGACACGGGGCGCGGGCGTTGAACGACGAACACCATGAGCAGCGCAGCGACGGCAGGCGTGGCCATCATGGCGGGAAGAACCAGCCCTGCCAACGGGTTCTCGAGTCCGCCTCCCGACCAGAGCGGCAACGCCACTAGCCAAGCGAGCCCGCAGGACAACAGCACGAAGGCCGCCATGTTCCAGCAGGAAACGACTCGAGGGGCGGCCCCCGCCATAGGGGCAGTGGACGGTTTCGGCACGGGGCGGTTCCTCCTATCGAGAATCACGTGATGCATCCGGGAACGCGAAGCGGATGGGCTCTAAGGCTCGCGATCCCCTGACAGTGCAAACAGTGCTTCTGTGTCGCCTTGGGGCTGATCGGCGGCTGCATCTGGGGCGTGGGCAAGGCCTCGGCCCCAGGCCCAGCTCGTAGCGCCGACGACGGCGAAGACGATGATCAAGGCGAAGGTCCACAGACCGATGACCGCGATGATCACTAGATGCAGCGTGGCACTCAATGTCAGCGCGACCTTCGCCGCGCGACGGTGAGGAATGAGCAACAGCACGGCGATCGACGACTCGGCGATGATGGTGCCCCACGCCGCAGAGAGGGCGAGAAGTGGCAAGTCGAGTGCCGACGTGACAAGAGGTTCGAGCGGGTTCGCAGTGCCGAAGAACTCACCGTGGGCGACGTAGTACACCGCCGTCCCGTCAGACCAGGGGTCGACGCCGATCTTAAGGATCGCGCTCGACGCGTAGATGTAGGCCATCTGGCACCTCAGCCCCCAGGACGCTGCCCAGGCGAGCGCCTGAGTGAATCGTGGCTCGTTTCGTGAAAGCTTCGAACTGATCCAGTGGTTCCATCGCCGATCGCCGAAAGCGATCAGCATGAGGAAGAAGGTCGCTACCTGCGCAACAGCCTCTCCTCCGTCCGGCAAAGAGATCGAGGCGCTGATGCTGACGGTTACGTAGTAGTGCAGAACTCCTGTCACTCGAGGGAAGATCCCGACCGCCACGAGGATGAGAGCGGCGACGAGGATCCACTGGACCGCCTGCAAGCCGATTTGATCCCCGAGGACGCAGTACATCCCGAGGCGGGTGATAACGGCGTCGCAGTTCAGAGACTCGTCACGACCGAGGACGGGAACGAAGAGGTAGGCAGCAGGCGTCCAGAGCAGGAGGATGAGCTGCCCCACGGCTATACCGCTTCGCGCTAGACCGAATACGCGCGTCTCAGGGTCGAAGCGGGCGGCAGCGTGGGCAAGGCGTTGCTGTAAGGCCTTCATGGGCATTCCACGTTGATCACGGCTGTCGCTGAATCCATGCGGCGTTCCTCGTAGTAGTCGCGGTAGTGCCACGGCACCGGAACGGTTCTCGCGATTAGGATGTCTCCGCAGAGCGTGGCGACTTGCGATTCGTTCACAGCCTCACTGACGGGTCCGTCGAGGGCTGCGTACTTGCAGTCGTCGGACACTCCCGCAGTGCAGGTAGTCCACTCCGTGACCGTGGCGCCGACGATGCCCATCTCCACCCCCTGTGCCCGCTGCCCACGGGCGAGCCCGTATGCGTTCTCCGGAGTCGACTGTGGGAAGGCGAGCAGAGGCTCGAATCCTTCGTCTGTCACTTGATAGGGGACGTACTCTTCGTCGTTCGGGGGCTTCGTAAAGAACCCCCAGGCCTGCGGTGCGAGACCCACGGCGATCTGCCGAGACAGTTCCCCCTCGCGGCTGGCCACGACGTTGCTCGGCAATGAGTAGAAGATCGTTGCCGCCAGGTAGGCGGTGATGACGACGAATCCGATGACGGCTCCCGTCACGCTGCGCCTCGTGCTCACCGAAACGGCGGGGACCTCCTCAGTAGTGGAGGACCCCGCCATGTTCGTGCCCACTCAGCGAGCCACAGCCATCGCGTCGGTGAAACGCGTGACGAGGCTCTGTGCTTCGAAGTCGTTACCGGCGCCTGCCATCTCCCCCTCGGAGAGGTACGTGGTCACGATGGCCACGACGAAGACGGCGGCTCCCGCCACGACTGCCAGGGTCGCGACGGCGACATTGGCGTACAGGGCGCCGTTCACCAAGGCAGCAGCGTATGCGATGACCTGGTTCCAAGCGCCGACGTTCCCGCTGCCGGCGGCCCGCATCGCCGCTTCACCATTGCCCTCGGCGATGTCGTACTTGACGTCAAGGTAGTTGAAGACGGAGAGCGTGAAGGACTCCAGCCCTTGCTCGACTCGCAGAGGGTCCCCGGACTGCAGAGCGGGAAGTGTCTCTGTGGAGAATGCGGGGTCGAAAGCGATGAACTCCACGATGAGTTGATCGAGGGCGGCCTGGTCGACCTCGCCCCGCTCCTCCGCGAAGCCGAGGTAGGTCAGCAACTCCGGATTGGCTTCGGCGAGCGGCCCCGTACCGGCGAAGAGCATGGAGAGGACGGCGTGCTCGTCGTACCCCTGGAAGGCGGGTGCCGATTCCGAAGTCTGATCCGACCTCAACCCTGGCTCAGGCGCTGCCTGTGCAGCAACCGGGTTGATCGCGATCGTGGCGACCAGGACAGCGGCCCCGAGCATGCTGGCGGTACGTGTACGTATTTTCATGATTCCCCCTAGGTGTTGTTATTCGTTTTGTGAAGCAGTGTGAGCAGCTCGCGCAGCACGGTTCGCCGTCACCGTCGCAACCATGAGCAGCGCTATGACGACTAGGTAGGCAGTTCCGCCGAGTGCAGCCACGACCCAGTCCGCGGACGCCAGGAAGCCGCCCGCCAATGTGATCGCCGCCAAGCCAAGCCCGATGGGCCAGACGGCACGCAAGTAGGGCAGAACAGCATCGTGACCGGCGTACCAGGCCTCTGCGCTGGCCTTCGTGGCCTTCGTGCGAAAACCCACCTCCGCATTAGGAGGCAACTCGCCTCGCGTAATGGACTTGGCCAATATCGCCAAGATCCCGCTGAGGACGAACAGGCCGATCGACATCGAGATGGCGGCAAACTCCACGGTGCGGTCCTAACTGCTTCGTCGTCTTACGACAGCGACGACCCGTCCTTGACTTACCGGCAGGAGTGACGGTCCCTCATCAATCGCTGAAACAAACCGTACCGGTTTGTTCGGTTTTTCGACAACACGCAGAGCGGATTTTGCATTACGTGCAATTTCTTGCCGCCCTTCGGGATGAGCGGTGGCGCCAAGTCGACCGCATGCCCCCGCAGGATCACTCCTGCAAGCCCGCTCCCCACCTAGCATTGGCGGCCGTCGCTACAGTCGCCGAAACGATAGGAGCACTATTAAGGAGCAGGACGGAATCTGGGACGATCAGCCCAGGGGGACCGATGTCGACTGGCTCGCAAACCTGAACGAGAGCAGCGCATGCGGGCGCATATGAGCCATCTGCACTTTCGACGAATCGGTCATCGACTTCGAGCCGTACGTCGATGCGGAGGGCAGGGGTGGAACTCGCTGTACAGGATGTGGCACCGTAGTTAGGGACAAAGGCATTCGCCCCGCTGATGCGTGACGCGCTCACACGATCAGAGCCCACGCCACGGCTCTAGCCGCAAATCCACGGACTCGACCTCGCATTCAGCGCCGTCCGGCGCGTGTAATTTGGCGCACCCCTGCCCGCTCGAGCAAGCAACCCGCGCAGCTAGTGAGGGTGCGCGGGGCGGCCCGGCTGCCTGGGCTGAGACATTGACCGCGGCGGTTAGACCCCCGACATGGCGGACCAGAATTCCGCTAGCCGCCATGCACCAAAGCTCCACCGGAACATGAAGGAGCTAAGCGAAGGTCTCATGAGCAAGAAGAAGTCTCGGCCTGCGAGGGGTGGGATCATGGGTTCAGAAAGGACCCAGCCCGCTCTCACTGCGGGGCGTGCCAACTGGTCGAGACTAGGGAGCGCTCAAGCCGGCCAGGCCGCGGGCGCGGTCGAGTTGCGAGCGATCAGCGCACGGATCTCCCGGTCGTGCTGCATAGCCCACACCCCGGCCAAGTTCATCGAGTGGGCCATGTGCAGCCCATGTCGTCGTCGATGCATGTGGTATTCGAAATTCGTTTCACATATAGTACCCCCATGCCGATTCCCGTCTCTGATACAGCTGACACTCCCCGCCGCCTGCTGCGCGACGTCGTCTTCGACAAGATGCTCGCCGCCATCGTCGACGGCACGCTCGAGCCCGGTGAGCGCCTAAACGATGAGGAGCTGACCAAGTGGCTCGGGGTCTCCCGCACGCCGGTGCGCGAGGCGATCGCGCAGCTGCACGCGTACGGCCTCGTCGAGATCGAAGCCAACCGATACACCCGCGTCGCGAGCCGAGACGACGTCCTCTACGCCGAGGCGGCACAGTTCCTCGCCGGCCTGCACCTCCTCGCGCGCGAGTGGGGCACTGCCAACCTCGACACCAGCACCCGGAAGTCGGTGACGAAGGCTCTCGCAGCCGCGATCAAGCAGCTCGAGGCGCACGACGTCGCCGGGGTGGCTGCCCTACTCGACGCTCAGGGTGCCCTCGCTGCCTCGTCGGGGAACGCCCTGTTGGCCGGGACCGAGGAGCCGCTACGCGTCCGGGTGAAGTTCCTCAGCCCGATCGATCCCGACGGGTACGACTGGAACGCACTTGTCGCGGTCGCCAACGAGCTACAGGCGGATCTCGCCGCGCTCTAGCACTGGTCTCTCGTGCTGTGTTTACCGAGCTCAGTCGAGGTGCACCGGGTAGTGATGAGGGGACGGAGTCCCTCCGTGTCGCACCGGAGGTGGGACGCCTGCGCCGGAGACCCGAACGGTTGGGGAGCAGACCACTTCACCACTCCCCTGATTCGCTCAGGTACGGCCTGCGCCTCTGTCACGTCCGACGCCGATGCTGATGCCGACATCGGTCCGCACGGCACCAACACCGCCTAACTATCGGCCACGACGGTACGTGCAAAGTGACATTTAGACCTGCTTGCATGCCTATTCCGAGCCAAAAATCCTCACCAATTTGGTATCGAACTAGGCACACTGGACCGAAATGGTTGCGACAGTGTTGCACTGCATTGGAACTACGGGTCTGACATCACGCGCCCAGCTGGTGACAAGAGAGGAGTCGCTCCTGCGCCGGGGAAGAACCACGCGAGGCCAACCATGGCAGTGGCCCGCAAGGCATCCAGCGGACTTGCCACCGCTCGCCAGGCTCGTACATGAGGCCCCTGTCGGCCCGCTCCGGATTGCCGCGGTCGGGCACGCAATGAAAGAGTTCTTCGACAATCTAGCCAGGCCTCTCGCCCGACGGCGTTCGGGCTCTCACGTTCAAGATCCCGCCTCGCGCGAGCGTCGCCATCTTGCAGCCTTGAGGATGGGCAGGGCTCGGGCTGCCTTGCGCCTGCGAGATCACCTCGGGGGCAAGACCCTACTCCCGCGCTCAAGACAGATGGTGGCGCATCGCTGGCTCAGGTCTCGTTCGATGTAGCGCGGTCCTGGGCGGACGACGGGACGGCTCAAGCCACAAGCCCACCCGGCTCCCGAATAGGCGGCGAAGCGCGTGCCGGACAAGAGAAGTCAGGGACATAAATTAGGCGGAGGGAGGCCGAGAGGTAAGCAGTGACTCCGATTGTTGGATCTCAGTGACTCCCGTAAGAGATAGTACGAATGGCGACAACCTTATGGCCATCTCCGTTAGCGCCACCCTTAAAGGCGTTGTTGAACTGGAAGTTGATTCGCCCGGCCCCGGAAATTTCATAGTGCACCGTTTTGGACCAACCTGGCCCCATCGGATCCCCAACTTTACCCTTGAGGATTGTCGTTTGCGCAATCGGATCCGTGCCCCCAGGGTTGGTGGCCACGTGATCCCAGAACTGCTGCGCCTGCTGTATCCCCACCCTGTTCACCAGTTGATTCCAGTGATCCATGTATTGCTTATGCACCAGAACGCGGTATGCAGGTTTTGTTTCGGGCGAACTCCCGGGCCTACGTGCGGCAGCAAAAGGGCGGTAGCCGCCAACGGCGGGATCGTCACTCATTCGGGGCGCGATGCTTCCTCGAAGTCAGCCGCTTGGAAGCGAGACGTGAGTACAGCGCGGCGTAACGGGTCCTCCAGTTGGCGAGCTGAAATACGCCATGCTTTGACGACTTCGTCGACGTAATCGGTGTCCTGGTCGGCTAGGCCGGTGATGAGCGCTCCGTGAAGCTCGTCCGCAAACTCGGCCAAGTCCTCACTATCAAAAACACGAATCCACGCCAATTCTCCCAGTTCTTCGACGGAGGGGAGCGCAGATCGTGAGGCATACGCTGTCAGCCGCTGTTGGATGACTGACCATTTAGCGTATGCGTCGAGGACCTCCAGCTCATGCTCGGGAAGCATGACGAATGTTGTGCCATCTTTGTCGCGCAAGCGCGCCCGCCCCTCACGCGCTTCCCGGAGAAACTGGGTTCGCTTCGCCGAGGAGAGGTCACTCGGCAGGTAGGTCTCGTGTGGCATGCGCTGAGATTAGCAGGATCCTGGGTAGGATGTTGCCCACCAAGGGGAGGATCGACATGCAAGACCCGCAACAAGGCGAAATTAGCCAGCTAGGGGACGGTTCACTTCGTCGACTCATTTCACACCTGCGGCAGGTCGTGTCAACGCCCCCGCTGTCCAGGGCCCAGTACCTGAGGCGAGCGACCGACGTCCAGCTGCTGCGCGAGGGGATCACAGCACAGGGCCTCGACGCGCCCGCCCTGCTGAGATTTGGCCTCGATGACCGTCTCTGGCAGCCGTTGTTCATTCTTCTCATTGCGACACCGCAAGGGCAACGTGAGAGTCCTGAGTCGGTGATCGACTTCAAGGCTTGGTACTCCGCCTTGTCTATCGACCCCCTAGTTCCCGAGGAGGTCTTTGAGGTCAAGGAGTCCGAGGACAATCTTTATGAATTAACCATCTCGGTAGACTCCGACTTCTCTAGACCGTTTATGCTTTTGCGGCGTTGGGCTAGAACGGCACCGCTTGAAGAGGTCCTCGCCCTCCAAGCGCCGGCACCCGCCTTCTTCGAAAAGGTTTCTCTTTTCGAGCCCGATCAGGAGGTTAGGAATTCGTATCTTTGGCTGGTCGAGCGCTATGCCGAAGACGACCCTGTCGAGTGGTCTTTGTCGTCACTCAAGCTCGAATACCGACAGCGTCATACTGACTGGGTAGCCCCGTTCGGCGATGACGTCGTTTACGACATCGACGTGACGCACGACGCCCTGAATGCGGAACTGGCACGCCGTAGCGCGAGTATTGAAGCGACTGAAGGAGCATCGCATGATCTCAGTCTTATGACCGAAATGAAGAGGCAGGCCCTAGGTTTTCTTTATGAAGAACGATACGTAGAAGCAGCGGCGCTATTTGAATTCTATTCTCGGAGAAACCCTCTAAATCTAGAAGCGCGAAACAATTTAGCCTTTTGTCTTATGCCCCTAGATCCAGAGACTGCCCTATTTCACCTCAACGCCCTGGGCCTGGCCAAGAAGTTTCACGCACGAACTATGCTCGCTTACAATCAATGCCTTGCCCTGCTTCTTATGGACCGGGCAGCTGAGGCTCTCACTCGAGCTGAACACTTTTGGCAGCGAGAGCGTGAACACGATCCGAGCGGAGCTTTCCTCTGGCGACAGAATGGCGATGCGCTTGAGCTATACAGCGAGGACGACGTACCTAAGGCACTCGCACGACTAGCACAGGAAATCGCTCGTTCGCTCGGTAAAAGAGATCGGGAAGCACGCTGGACGGAGCGCCTACAGCAACGGTGACAGCAGGCAGCTACCGCGGTATTCATTAGAACGCTCTTGCCGCAGGCTGGCTGCCGAACCGGAATCAGCTAAAGCCAGGCTAAATGCGGACTTTCCGGTACTGAAACTCAGTGATCAAGACCGCGTCGTGCGTACGGGCAGTATCCAGAAAGTCAATGGCTTTATGTCATCCTTCACCTAAAGGAATCATTGTTGAAAAAGAACGGCAGATACTGTAAGGCCGCAGCCATTGCCCTTCTGGTAATAGCAGTCTCTTCTAAGGACTGCTGCTCGAAAACAGCGGATGAGAAAGTAGTTAGAAAGGACTCACGGCGCCGCGAAGCAGCCAAGGCCTACGCAGCCGTCCTCTTATTAGCCGGCGTTCTAGCGGTCCTTTGGCTCCTGCTCGGCCTTCTGTCCGCCACTCTAAACGCAGCTCTATGGGGTGCCCTTTTTGTTGCCCTCGCCGCCGTCGTTCAACTAAGCCAAGCGTTGCTCGCAGCGTGGCAGTCGACAAACGCGGCTGATGATGCCTCCGGCTGGCTCTTCAGTCTTGGCTGGGGTCTACTTCTTGCCGGGTCGATCGGACTAATTTTCGCAGCCGTCTAGGCCATAAATTTCTGTAAAGGTTTGTAAGCCTCCGAAAGTGGTCCGCGAAATGGCCGGATAAGGCAAGCTATTCATGTCGATCCATTAGGGATGTGGGCCGAATTGCGCTTTCATTCACTGGCCAGATGAGCGACAGGCTGGTCTCCGCTTCTCCTCGTGTACCGGTCTCGCGAGAACCTGTCTGCCTGGGCCTTCGAGGGGACACCCGGGGCAGGGGCACGAACAGCTGCCTGGCATGCGGCTTGGGCCTCCAATTCGATACAACAGGAGCGGTGGACCTAACGTGCGCGCCGCCACGAGGGGTTTGCACCACCCGAAGTACCTGCCCGACTGCCCTGGCGGCGTGAGAAGACCCAGAGGGCTTGACCTCGACGGTGGGCTGCCGACTCCCTAGCTATGTTTACGCACGGATCTATAAATCTATAGATGCCAGCTTGCTAAGTAGTCCAGGTCATCAACCCTCGCGTGCGGGGCACCACCGCAAATGCCAGCCCGGACCGTCGACGCCGGAAACCCTTCTGGAGCCACTCAATCCAGCCACGTCCAGGTCAGCGAGTCGAGGTCCAAGATGCCGATGTTTCCCGCTGCATTGTTGGCAGCTAAGGAGTAGACGGTTCGGCCGTCGGCGTGATGCCCTTCGGCTCGAACATGCATGTGTCCGTGGAATATGAGGGGCGGCGCCAGCTGTTCCCAAACGTCCGTGACGAGGAAACGTGAGCGGTGCGACGCAGCTAGCCCTCGCTCGCTAAAAATGCCACGGTTGGGATTCGCGATGATGTAGTCGACAGCACGGGTTCCGCCCTGGACGGCTTCGTGAGTGAGCATAATGTCAATGCTGCCCCCGCGGAGGGCGTTGGCCGCATCAGCTCGAGTTGGCTCCTCAGCTGGCCACCAGTTGACTCCCTCGAACCGGCTCTCGAAATCGGGGGATGCAGCGCCTCCGAACGAGAGGAAGGTGCGACCCCTGATGGTGAACCGATATCCACGTGGTAGGAATGAGATGCCCTGGGCCTTGGGCAGGACATACGGCGTGTCCGGACCAATTGCGAAACGATCAGCGAGCTGGCCCCAGTGGTCATGGTTTCCGGGCGTGACCATGATCCGTTCTATCCCGCTGTCCGTCATGGCATTCATAAGGCCATGGCGGTAGGCCTTCCACGGGTGATTGCTCGTCAAGTTAAAGTCGCCGAGATGTAGAAGTGTTTTCACGTCCGGCGCGTGGCGCTGAACAAGACGGAGTGCCGTCCTCGCCCAGACGACACTGCTATGCCAGTCTCCGGCGATCGCGACTCGCGTCTCGTTGGGCAGGGTGAGGTCACTCATGCGGCAGCGCATTCTTCATCGTCAGGCGTGGAGCAGGCTGGCTCAACGAGTTACGTCGTCGGCCTTGGGTGACGGGCTGTGGCCCAGTAAGCCGGGTCTTGCTGCGGGCACGACGCTGATGGAGGGCTCTCGGCGCCCCACGCCGGCGCCGCTTCGGGGGCACGTGCTCAGATTTGGTGGTCTTGATCGTCACCTTGTTGTCGTAGGCGTCGTGGAGGAGGCTGACGTTGATTGCTGCGCATTGGAGCGCGAGCAGAATCGCGTTCGGGGTGGTTCCGAAGACTGAGCTGCCGTGACGATTGAGGACACCGCGCCACATCTTGAGGTTGGAGTTGGCGCTCTCCACGGCCGTCCTCATCCCATAGATCTCGGCCCATCGTGTGGTTCCGAAGGGCAGCGGTTGACGCTCGCGGGAACATTCCTGCGGGTAGACCATGGTTGTTCCGCCGCAGTCGCAGTCGTGCGGCTTGCACTTGGTCTCGGGTTTGGTCCGCGCATAGCGTCCGGATGCAGCGTTGTTTGGGCATCTGAGCCGACCCGAAAGGGCTGGTCCTTTCTGTTGTACGCTGCCGTCAGCTTTCACGGCCCCGTTGTTCATAAACGCGTACGACAGACGTCTCTCGTACTTCTCTCGAAGTGCTCGTTTCTCGTCATCTGTCATGCCTATAGTGAAATTCTTGAGTTTTCGCATGTCCTGGGGTAGTGCAGTGCTGAACAGGGTGCCATCGATCCAAATGGCCCTCTTGTCTCGGATGGGGTTCCGTTGGCGTCGCTGGTTCGTGTGAAGGTCGTGCACGTACTTGATTCCGCGCTGGTCGAGTTGGAACGCCCAGTTGTCGGCTTTGCAGTAGCTGTAGCCGCGGTCAGAGGCGAGCCACTCGGCCTCGAATCCGTGGTGGAGCGAGTCGATGAGTGCGAGGCCGGCGGCTGCCTTGTAGCTGCCGGCTGGTCGGAGGAGCATCCCCCGGATGAAATAGACGATCGTTTCGTAGCCCACGAATCCTGCGTCAACGAGCAGGTGAAGGTCGTAGCCGTTGAAGGCGTGCGTGTCGTGGTCTTCTGTCTGCGTTCGCCATCCGACTCGTGCGTCGGGGTCGACAGAGCACTGCAGCCTGCCGTCGTGGCCCTTCCTGGGCC
>Ga0265797_10002831_pt1 | contig 28629 bp, 23 predicted proteins | sample P2T30metagenome_FD_192433 | JGI IMG/M metagenome (GOLD analysis project Ga0265797, IMG submission 192433) | Plant litter microbial communities from East Loma Ridge, Irvine, California - P2 T30 | ecosystem: Environmental > Terrestrial > Plant litter > Unclassified | place: USA: California...
AGGGCCGCACCAATGTCGAAGAGATCCTGTCGAAAATCGACACCAAGGGCGGCGCCAAGAAGGCCGCTGAGCTGAGCCAGAAGGAAGCGTTCGACGTCCTGATCGTCGGCGGTGGCCCTGCCGGCGCGGCGGCCGCGATCTACGCAGCGCGCAAAGGTATCCGTACCGGCGTCGTGGCCGACCGTTTCGGCGGCCAGGTGCTCGACACGCTGGCGATCGAAAACTTCGTGTCGCTGAAAGAAACCGACGGGCCGAAATTCGCGGTCGCGCTGGAAGAACACGTCAAGCACTACGATGTCGACATCATGAATGCACAGCGCGCCAATAAACTGGTGGGCGGCAAGCTGATCGAAGTGCATACCGAAAGCGGCGCGGTACTCAAGGCGAAGTCGGTGATCATCTCGACCGGCGCCCGCTGGCGCGAAATCAACGTGCCGGGCGAAAAAGAGTACAAGAACCACGGCGTGGCCTACTGCCCGCACTGCGACGGTCCGCTGTTCAAGGGCAAGCGCGTGTCGGTGATCGGCGGCGGTAACTCGGGCGTGGAAGCGGCGATCGACCTGGCCGGCATCGTCAAGGAGGTCACGCTGATCGAATTCGGCAATGAACTGCGCGCCGATGCGGTGCTGCAGCGCAAACTGGTTTCGCTGCCGAACGTGAAGGTGATCAAGTCGGCCCAGACCACCGAGATCCACGGCGACGGCAAGATCGTGAACGGCCTGAGCTACAAGGATCGCAACACCGGCGCTATCCACAAAATTGATCTGGAAGGTGTGTTCGTGCAGATCGGCCTGGTGCCGAATGCAGAATGGCTGAAAGGCACGATCGATTTGTCGGCGCACGGCGAGATCGAAACCGATGCGCGTGGCCACACCTCGATGCCGGGCGTGTTCGCCGCCGGCGACGTGACCACGGTGCCGTTCAAGCAGATCGTCATCGCCGTGGGCGAGGGCGCCAAGGCCTCGCTGGCTGCGTTCGATTACCTGATCCGCCAGCCGGTGGAAGAGGAAGAGCAGAAAGCCGCTTGATGTGAAAAGCGGGCCCGAAGGCCCGCAGTGCACACAATAATGAACGCCGTCTTCCTCAGGAAGATGGCGTTTTTTTTAATTCAGCAGTGCGTCAAGTTCGCGGCTCAATGGAACGAATACATGACCGTCGACGACAACGCGCCCGACTCGAGCAGGAACCAGGTTGCTGCGCTGGCTAAGGCCAGATGGACTGCGGTCCATGTCAGTGGGTGGCGGCGCGACATGATGATTCTCCTGAGGGGGTATTGCTGTTGACGATGGTGAGATCTTAATCATTCGCCGTTGCCTACGGCATCGGCAAAAAATCCGTCGCACTGTAGGAATAAGGCTTGAGCAAAATCCTTGTCGCATATTTGTCACGGCTTTGACACCCAAACAGGGGCCTTCCTACGCCGCTTGTAGCCGCCGTCCTATAGTCGAGTCGCACGGTGCAAATTAAAGTCGATTTCACCATGACCAAACACGAACCCACCCTGATGCACCGCGGCCTGCTGGCCGTTCGCCGCAATACGATCCGCCGACTTCTGAATGGCGTGTTTGGCCTCCCCGCCTTGCGCGGAGGCCAGCAATTGGTCATCGATAGCGTTCTCGACGGCAAAGACACGCTGGCGATCATGCCCACCGGTGGCGGCAAATCGCTGTGTTACCAGATCCCGGCCAAGATGCTCGAAGGGATCACGATCGTGGTCTCGCCACTGATCTCGCTGATGAAGGACCAGCTCGAGAAGCTCGAGGCGCTCGGCATCCGCTCGGTGCAGGTCAACAGCAGCTTGTGCGCCGAAGAAGAACACGCGGCGATCGAGGCCATCGCCAACGAGACCTGCGAAATCGTGTTCTGCACGCCGGAGCGCTTGATTTCGCCCGAATTCATCGCAGTGCTGCAGAAGGTCAAGCTCGACATCGTCGTGATCGACGAAGCGCACTGCATCTCGCAGTGGGGCCACGATTTCCGCCCGGCCTACATCAGCCTGGCGTCCGCGCTGGAAGCGATCGGCAAGCCGCCGGTGCTGGCGCTCACCGCCACCGCCACCGAGGAAGTGATCGCCGACATCGGCAAGCAGCTGGGTCGCAAGCTCAACGTCATCAATACCGGCGTGTACCGCCCGAACCTGCATTACAGCGTGCTGCAGGTGACCAGCGCTGCTGAGAAATACCAGCAGGCGCTGCGCCTGGTGCAGGAGAGCCAAGGCATCGGCATCGTGTACGCCGCCACCGTCAAGGTGGCCGAAGAGATGCTGGCCGTGCTCGAAGAGGCTGGCGAATCGGTGACGATCTATCACGGCAAGCTGCCGGCTGGCGAGCGCAAGCAGAACCAGGACCTGTTCATGGACGGCGAGCGGCGCGTGATGGTGGCCACCAACGCCTTCGGCATGGGGATCGACAAGTGCGACACCCGGTTCGTGGTCCACCTGCAGATTCCGCCGAACCTGGAATCGTATTACCAGGAATCGGGCCGCGCCGGCCGCGATGGGCACGATGCGCAGTGCACGCTGTTGTACCTGCAGGACGACAAGCGTATCCAGCAATTCTTCCTGATCAAGCATTATCCGAGCGCGCAAGAACTGCAACTGGTGCACGCCACCGTGCGCGGCCTGCACCAGGACGGTCCGGTAACGGGCGAGCGTCTCGACGCCGCGCTCGAAGACATCGCCGACGCCAACCTCAAGGTCTGTCTCAAGCTGCTGAAAGACGCCAGGCTGGTGCGCCAGAACCGCAAGCTCGAGTATGTGCCGAGCAAGATCGAACCAACGCCCGACACCTTCGCCGCGCTGGCCGAGGTGTATGTGCAGAAGCAGGAGCACGACAAGGAAGCGCTGAACCAGATGGTCAGTTATGCGGTCAGCGGATTCTGCCGCTGGAAACTGCTGCTCGATTATTTCGACGACCACGTGAATGGTTTCGAGAAGTGCTGCAAGTGCGACAACTGCCTCAACCCGCCGGCCGCGATGCTTGAAGACATCGAGATCCGCGACGACGAGTTTCACCACGAGCCGGCGCCGGTCCCGAGCGGTCCGCACTACGAAGTGGGCGCGCAGGCGAGGTCGGCCAAGCACGGTATCGGGACGGTGGTGGCGGTTGCCGGCGACCAGGTCACGCTGCAATGCGCCGATGGCGAGACGCGCAGCTTCATGGCCGAATTTCTCAAGCCTGTGCGGGCGAGGAAATAAGCCGATGGGGGACATGGTCGTCGTTCGCAAGGAAGGCCTGTACTGCGTACCGGGAGATTTCTACATCGATCCATGGAGCCCGGTGCCGCGCGCCGTGATCACGCACGCGCACGGCGACCACGCGCGCACCGGCAGCGGCCACTACCTGGCGGCGCAGCCCGGCATCGGCGTGCTCAAGTCGCGCCTGGGCGATATTTCAGTCGATGGCCTCAGGTATGGCGAGACGGTGCGCCACAACGGCGTTACCGTCTCGCTCCATCCGGCCGGCCACGTCCTCGGTTCGGCGCAGGTGCGCATGGAATACGGCGGCGAAGTGTGGGTGGCGTCGGGCGACTACAAGGTCGAGCCCGACAAGACCTGCGACCCGTTCGAGCCGGTGCGCTGCGACACGTTCATTACCGAGTCCACCTTCGGCTTGCCGATCTATCGCTGGCAAGCCGAGCAGGACCTGATGGACGAGATCAACAACTGGTGGCGCAAGAATGCCGATGAAGGCCGTTGCAGCGTCGTGTTCGCCTACTCGTTCGGCAAGGCGCAGCGCATCCTGTCCGGGCTCGATGCGGGCATCGGGCCGATCGTCTGCCATGGATCGGTCGAGCCGCTCAATCGCGCATACCGCGCCGAGGGCGTGCACATACCGCCGACAGTGCTGGTGACCGACATCGAGAAGGCCGCGCTGCGGCGCGCGCTGGTGGTGGCGCCGCCATCGGCAAGCGGCTCGTCGTGGATGAAGCGTTTCGGCGACTACAGCGACGCCTTTGCCAGCGGCTGGATGCTGCTGCGCGGGGCGCGCCGCCGGCGCGGCGTGGATCGCGGTTTCGTGCTGTCCGACCATGCCGATTGGCCCGGGTTGATGAGCGCGATCAAGGCGACCGAGGCCGAGCGCGTGATCGTGACCCACGGTTCGATTCCGACCCTGGTGCGCTGGCTGTGCCAGAACGGGCTCGACGCGTCGGGCTTCGACACCGAGTATGGCGACGAGGAAGAGGGCGAAGCGACGCCCCCGGCAGCGGCCGAGGCGCCGGCGGCGGGAGACGCCAATGCGTGAATTCGCCCGCCTCTACGCCGACCTCGACGAAACCACCTCCACCACCCGCAAGCTCGACGCGCTGCAAGCGTATTTTTCCAGCGCCACGCCAGAGAACGCGGCCTGGGCGGTGTACTTCCTGGCCGGCGGCAAGCCGCGCCAGGCGGTGCCGACCAAGCTGCTGCGCCAGTACGCGATCGACTACGCGGCGCTCGACGAGTGGCTGTTCGATGAGTCCTATCAGGCGGTGGGCGACTTCGCCGAGACCATCGCCCACATCCTGCCGCCGCCGACCGAGCGGTCCGACATCGGCCTGGCGGTGTGGATGGAAGAACGCATCGCGCCACTGCGCGGGGCCGAACCGGCGCGCATCCGCGACGCCCTGTTCAGTTACTGGAACGAGCTTGAATGGCGCGAACGCTTCCTGCTGGTGAAACTGATCGGCGGTGGGTTCCGGGTGGGCGTCTCGAAACTGCTGGTGACGCGCGCCCTGGCCGCGATCGCGGCAGTGGACAGCAAGCTGATTGCCCAGCGCCTGATGGGCTGGACCGATGGCCGCGTCAAGCCGACGGCGGCCGGCTTCCTGCAACTGATCGCCGAGCAGTCGGACGACGAGCACACACTGCGCGGCGGCCAGCCGTATCCGTTCTTTTTGTCGCACCAGCTGGCGGGCGAACCGTCCCAGTTGGGCGCACCTGGCGACTGGATCGTCGAGTGGAAATACGACGGTATCCGCGCCCAGCTGGTGCGCCGCGGCGGACAGAACTTCTTGTGGTCGCGCGGCGAGGACCTGATCACCGAGCGCTTTCCCGAGCTGGCGGCGGCGCGCCTGCCGGACGGCATGGTACTCGACGGCGAGGTGCTGATCTGGCAACCCGGCGCCAGCCTGCCGTCGCCGTTCGCCGACCTGCAAAAGCGCATCGGCCGCAAGAGTTTGTCCGCCAAATTGCTGGCCGAGCTGCCGGTCGTGTTGTGCTGCTACGATCTGCTCGAACTCGACGGCGTCGACTTGCGCAGCTTGCCGCAGCACGAGCGGCGCGCCTTGCTCGAAGCCGAAATCGCCAGGCTCGATAATCCGCTGCTGCGCCTGTCGCCGCTGGTGCAAGCGGACAGCTGGGAAGCGCTGGCGCTGCTGCGCGCCGGTTCACGCGCGCGCGCGGTCGAAGGCATGATGCTCAAGTCGCGCACTGCGCATTACGGCGTGGGCCGCACCAAGGATGTCGGCATTTGGTGGAAGTGGAAGATCGATCCGTACGCGATCGACGCCGTGCTGCTGTACGCGCAGCCGGGCAGCGGACGGCGCGCCTCGCTCTACACCGACTACACCTTCGCGGTGTGGGATGGCGACGGCGAGGAGCGGCGCCTGGTGCCGTTCGCGAAAGCCTATTCGGGACTGACCGACGCCGAGATCGCGCAGGTCGACAACGTCATCCGCCGCACCACGATCGAGAAGTTCGGGCCGGTGCGTTCGGTCAAGCCGACCATGGTGTTCGAGATCGGCTTCGAGGGCATTGCGCTGTCGCCGCGCCACAAGGCCGGTATTGCGGTGCGCTTTCCGCGCATCCTGCGCCGCCGTACCGACAAGGCGGTGGAAGAAGCCGATACGCTCGACATGCTCAAGGGCTTGCTGGAGGCGGCCGGCGCATGAGTCGCAAGAATGACGTCACCCTGCGCATCGATGCCTGGTTCGCCGCGCGCGGATGGACCGTGTTCCCGTTCCAGCGCGCGGTGTGGAAGGCGGCGCTGCGCGGTGAATCGGGCCTGCTGCATGCCAACACCGGCGCCGGCAAGACCTTCGCCGTGTGGTTCGCGGCGCTGCAGCGTGCGGGCCTGGACGGGGGGCGCGCCAGGGCCGGCCTGCGTGTGTTGTGGATCACGCCGATGCGCGCACTGGCGGCCGACACCCAGCGCGCACTCGAGGAATCGGCTGCCGAACTGATGCCCGAGTGGCGCATCGGCGCGCGCACCGGCGACACCAAGGCCAGCGAGCGCGCGCGCCAGACGCGCAGCATGCCGGCCACCCTGGTGACCACGCCCGAGAGCCTGACCCTGATGCTCAGCAACGCGGCCGCGCATGAACAGTTCCGCAACCTCGAGATGATCATCATCGACGAGTGGCATGAACTGATGGGCAGCAAACGCGGGGTGCAGGTGCAGCTGGCGCTGGCGCGGCTGCGCCGCTGGCGTCCCGATTTGCTGGTGTGGGGCGTGTCGGCGACGATGGGCAACCTCGACCTGGCGCGCCAGGTGCTGCTGGGCGGGGGGGAGGGCACGCTGGTCGAAGGCGACACGCGCAAGAAGATCATGGTCGACTGCCTGATCCCCGAGAACGTCTCGCGTTTTCCGTGGGGCGGCCACCTGGGCCTGCAGATGCTCGACCCAGTGATCCGCGAGATCGAGGGCCACAACGCCACCCTGGTATTCACCAATACCCGCTCGCAGTCCGAGATCTGGTATCAGAACATCCTGGAGCAGCGCCCCGACTGGGCCGGCGTGATCGCCCTGCATCACGGCTCGCTCGACCGCGAAGTGCGCGAGTGGGTCGAACTGGGCCTCAAGAACGGCATCCTGAAAGCGGTGATCTGCACCGCCAGTCTCGACCTGGGCGTGGACTTTCTACCGGTCGAACGGGTGCTGCAGATCGGCAGCGCCAAGGGCGTGGCGCGTCTGCTGCAGCGCGCCGGGCGCAGTGGCCATGCGCCGGGACGGGTGTCGCGCGTGACGCTGGTGCCGACCAACAGCCTCGAACTGCTGGAAGCGGCCGGCGCGCGCAAGGCGGTGGCGGCGCGCCGCATCGAAGGGCGCACGGTGCCGAACAAACCGTTCGACGTGCTGGTGCAGCACATGGTGACGGTGGCGCTGGGCGGCGGCTTTCGCTCCGAAGAACTGTATCAGGAAGTGCGCCAGGCCTGGTCGTACCGCCACCTGACGCACGACGAGTGGCAGTGGGCGCTCGACTTTGTCGCGCGCGGCGGCCAGAGCTTGACCGTGTATCCCGAATACCGGCGCGTGATTCCCGACGACGAGGGCGTGTACCGCGTGCCCGACAGCGCCATCGGCCGCCGTCACCGGATGGGCATCGGCACCATCATGTCGGACGCCACGATCCAGGTGAAGTACATGAGCGGCGGGCGCATCGGCAGCGTCGAAGAGTCGTTCATCTCGCGCCTGAAGCCGGGCGACCGTTTCCTGTTCGGCGGGCGCATCCTCGAATTCGTGCGGGTGCACGAGCTGACCGCCTTCGTCAAGCGCGCCAGCGGCAGCAAGGGCGCGATCGCGCGCTGGCAGGGCGCCAAGATGCCGATGTCGAATGAGCTGGCGCACGCCGCGCTCGAGGAACTGCGCCTGGCCGCGCAGGGCGTGTTCGACGGGCCCGAGATGCGCGCCATTGCGCCGCTGATCGAGATCCAGCAGAAATGGTCGGCGCTGCCGACGCTTGACGTGCTGGTGCTCGAATCGATGAAGAGCCGCGAGGGCTGCCATCTGTTTGTGTACCCGTTCGCGGGCCGCTCGGTGCACATGGGGCTGGCCTCGCTGATCGCGTTTCGCGTCGGGCGCGTGCAGCCGATCACGTTCTCGATTGCGATCAACGATTATGGTTTCGAGCTGATGGCGCCGGAGCCGGTCGACTGGGCGCGCCTGTTCGACGCCGAGACCGGCGCCGGCGTGGCCCTGTTCGATACCGAGCGCCTGCTCGAGGACGTGGTCGACAGCCTGAATGCGACCCAGTTGTCGCAGCAGCGCTTCCGCGAAGTGGCGCGCATCGCCGGGCTGGTGTTTTCGGGCTATCCGGGGCAGCCGAAGTCGAACCGCCAGTTGCAGGCCTCGTCGTCGCTGTTCTTCGAGGTGTTTCGCAAGCACGACGCCGCCAACCTGTTGCTGACGCAGGCCGAGCGCGAAGTGATGGAGCAGGAGCTCGAGCTGACGCGCCTGCGCGAAACGCTCGACGAAATGCGTGGCCGCCGCATCGCCTATTGCGACGTCAAGCGCGCCACGCCGTTCGGGTTTGCGCTGATGGTCGAGCGCTTCCGCGAAAAGGTCAGCACCGAAAAGCTGAGCGACCGGGTGGCGCGCATGGTGCGCGAACTCGAGAAGGCGGCCCAAGCATGAGCGCGCTCAACGTCCACGTGGCCGGCGAAGACCTGCTGCTGCTGCCAGAGAAGGCCGTCTACTGGCCGGCCGAACGGATGCTGATCGTGGCCGATATCCACTTTGGCAAGGCGGCGTCGTTTCGCGCCCTCGGAGTGCCGGTGCCGCGTGGGACGACCTCGGAGAACCTGGCCGGGCTGGACGCGCTGGTGGCGGCGCACGGCGCGCGCCAGGTCGCCTTCCTGGGCGACTTTCTGCATGCGCGCGCGGCGCACGCCAGCTCGACCCAGCTGGCGATGCTGGCCTGGCGCCAGCGCAATCCCGAACTGAAATTGATGCTGGTGCGCGGCAACCACGACCTGCATGCGGGCGACCCGGCGGCCGCGCTCGGGATCGAGCTGGTGGACGAGCCGCACGGCATCGGCCCGTTTGCGTTCTGCCACCATCCGGATATCGACACGCCGGCTTACGCACTGGCCGGTCACGTGCATCCGGTGTACGTGCTGGCCACACGATTTGACGCGCTGCGCCTGCCGTGCTTCGTGGTGGGCGAGCAGGGCATGATCCTGCCGTCGTTCGGCGCATTCACGGGTGGCCATGCGGTCAAGCCGGCGCCGGGCGAGCGCATTTATGTAACGTCGGGCGACGCCGTACACAGCGTTCGATAGCGTACCGACCCTTTCCTTTCACTGGCGTAACTTCTTTTGGAACCGAAAGCGAGGATATTGCCGCTTTCCCATGTCTTCTTGCCTCTTCTAACGGAAGGAACGTGTATGCGTATTCATCGGATCATGTGCGCCATGGCGCTTGCCATGGGCCCAGCAACGGTACTGCTGACGGCCAGCCCGGCCCACGCCCAGGCGCCATCCTCGAGCAGCGCCGCTGCACTGAGTGTGTCCGGCTTCAACGTCGAGGAAGTGTCCAGCCTGGCGCCGGGCAATGAACTGCACTTCGATTTGTACGGCACCCCGGGCGCCAGCGTCACGCTGAGCATCGATGGCGCTACCCGCGGCCTGCACCTGAATGAAGTCGAGCGCGGCCAGTATGCCGGCACCTATGCGATCGGGGACCGGGACCGCCTGCGTCCCGACAGCAAGGTACGCGCCGACGTACGCCTGGGCAGCCAGACCACCGCAGTCATGCTGAGCAAACCGCTGGTGCGCAGCGACGTGCCGCTGGCGCCGCCAGAGCGCGCCCGTCCGCTCACGCCAAACGCCGGTGCTCCTGGCATGGCGCCGCCGCCGCCGCCGCGCGCAACCGAGCGCCCACGTGTGGCGCGTTATTGCACCAGCTGCGCAATCGTCGAGAAGGTCGAGGTGATCGAGCCATCGACCGCGGATGCGCGTCCGCTGGCGAGCGAAGTGCGCGCGCGTGAACGGTACCGGGTGACTGTGCGCTTCAACACCAGCGATGCGACCCAGGCGATTGTGTACGACAACAATCCGGGTTACCGCAAGGGCGACCGGGTGCGGGTAAACGATGGGGTGTTGTCGCTCGAGCGGGAGTGAGCCGTGCGGCGCGCACAATGGCGCGCGCCGCTGCGCCAGTAATGCAAAGCCGTCATCCCTGCGCGTGGCCGGGATGACGGCTTATAGGCCGGTCAGGAATGTTGCCGGCCTTATGCCGTCGCCAGCACCTGGTCGTCGCCCGCCTGGCCAATGTCGGCTTTCAGCTTGGCCGCCTTGGTGCGCGAACGCGACGGTGGCAGGCGGCGCAGGGTCTTGAGCGCTTCAGCATCCTTGATGCCGATGGTGCGCTGGTCGACCGTGATCAGCCCGATCTCGTTGAATGCCGACAGCGTGCGGCTTACGGTCTCGAGCGTCAGGCCCAGGTAGCTGCCGATTTCGTGGCGCGTCATGCGCAGGTTGAACAGCTTGCTCGAGTAGCCCATCGCGGCGAAGCGGTCGGCCAGCGTCACCAGGAAGCGCGCCACCCGTGCTTCGGCCGACAGCGCGCCGAGCATGCCGATCATGGTCTGCTCGCGCACCAGTTCGCGACTCATCACCCCGTACATCATGTTCTCGAGTTCGTTGTGCACCCGGCCCAGCGCGGTCAGTTTCTTGAACGGCAGCAGGATCAGGTCGCAGTCGGACAGGGCCACTGCTTCGGAGGCGTAGTGGCGGGTGTGGATGCCATCGACGCCGAGCATATCGCCCTTCATCGGGAAGCTCAGCACCTGCTCGTTGCCGAATTCATCGATCAGGACGGTCTTGAGGAAGCCCGAGTTGACGATGTACAGGGTGTCGAAGGCCTGGCCGATGGTGTGCACCCGCTGGCCGGTCTTGAACTGGACATGCTGGAACAACAATTCTTCGGAGCTCACCGAGACGCTGGCCGGGATGCGCAGCAGGTCGCAGACTTCTTTCAGGTTGGACCAGAGACGGCCCTGACGCTGACGCCCGGCCTCCATTGGCGAATGCAGGGTAGGCTGGGTAAGGTTGCGCGGGTCAGACGTAGGCTGGGACTGCATGCTCATCTCCAGTAAGGAATTCTGGTGTCAAGCGACCCTGACGGTTCAAGAAGTGAACTGCGCTGCGTCAATCAAAGGTGACTGACGCCGTGACTTGGATCGCAAGCAAGTCGAAACGCTGGAATTCAGTATGCCAACACGAGTCCGGCACGAATATCAGCGTTGCCTGAATGTGTAGGTAGGATAGATGGTGGTGTTGTAGGACTTTTCCGACTAATCGCAGCAGTCGCGCGAATGACAGAGGGGTTCGCGAGCATTGAGGCAAGCGCTACCGAAGTTCAGGAATGTTGCGCGGATGCACCGCACCAAAGTGTGGCGCGGCGGTCAAACTTGATTGGGGGTCAAGCCTGCATCGGCGACAGCAGGCGGTGCGCGACGGCGTACTGCACCATTTCGGATAGCGAGTTCATGCCCATTTTTTGCATGATGCGGGTCTTGTGGGTGCTGACGGTTTTTACCGACAGGTGCAGGCTGTTGGCGATCTCGGTGATCGACTTGCCGCTCACGAGCAGCGAAAAGACCTCGAATTCACGGTCGGATAGTTGTTTGTGCAGCAGTTGTTCAGTCGGCGCCATGATGTTCAGCGCCAGTTGTTCGGCCACTTCGGTGCTGATGTACGGGCGCCCGGACGCCACCTTGCGGATCGCGCCCACCAGTTGCGTGCCCGCGCTTTCCTTGGTCAGGTAGCCCTGGGCGCCGGCGCGGATGGCGCGCACCGCATATTGCTCTTCTTCGTGCATGGTCAGGATCAGGATCGCCAGCTTGGGCGCTTCGCTGCGCACCTGCCGGATCAGGTCGACGCCGCTGCGGCCCGGCATCGACAGGTCGAGCAGCAGCAGGTCGAAGCCGCCCTGGCGCACCAGCGCCAGCACCTCGAAGCCATTGGTGGCTTCGCCGACGATGTCGACTTCGGCGGCGCCGTCGAGGATGCGCTTGAGCCCTTCGCGCATGATCGTGTGGTCATCGGCAATGACGATTCTTACCATGATCGCTTCCTTTGTCCTGAGCGGATTCCTACCCTGACTCAGGTTAGCACATCGTATTGACGCAAGGTACCGGTCGATGACAATCACCCGCGCCGGGTGAATGGTTCAGCCGGACGCCGGCTCGGCAATCAGCTTGTGCACCAGCACCGGTTTGCTCGTATGCGACAGCACCTTATTCGTGACGCTGCCAAGCAACAATTGATTCCAGCCACTGCGTCCGTGCGAACCCATGAAGATCAGGTCGCAGCCTTCCTGCTCGGCGATATCGGCGATCTTGAGTGCGGCCGAGTCGGAAAACGCCGTCATGCAGCTGTGCTGCAAGCCGGCCGCGACGCACGAGCGCATGATCTTGCCCATGTAATCTGCGCCCATGCGCTGCATCTGGGCGATGTAATCTTCTTCGCTCGGGTAGGACGGCGGAATGATCTCGACATACACTGGGTATTGGTAGTCGGGCGCGACGAACAGCGCCAGCACTTCGGCGCCCATCTGCTGCGCGAACTTGACGCCGGCGCACGCCGTGTGCTGCGACACGGCGGAACCATCGGTGGTGATCAGGATCTTGCGGTACATGCTGGCTCTCCCTTTGCCACGCCATTTTCTACGGCGTACGGCGCGGCGACGATTGCTGAGACTAAAACCCTTGAGTTCGGTCAAACGCCGGTGCGGATGAAATGATGCTGTCCAATGCAACATTGCCACAGGGTGATGTCGCGGGGCGCACAAAATACAACACAGGCCTTAATAAAAGCATCAGGAATGGCCTGTTTTGATTGTCGCGGAATTAAGTTTCAATGTCCATTTTGTTGCATAACCGTCTCTGAGATTTACCTACGGCAACCACACTGCTACACTCGCAGGCAATTCATCACCATCTCTCAGTGCCGCCCGACGCGGCCGGATGGATGCAGTACCCCAGGATTTGCAGAGCTCATTGCGCATTTAATTTAGGAGAAGCAGGGATTATGACCAACGCCGCTGACGATTTCGACGCACTATTCGAGGAAGTGGCGGCGCAGCGCTCCAGCGCCCCGCCTGCTCCCGCAGCGGTGCCCGAGCCTGCGCCCGCCCCAGCCGCTGACGAAGACGACCTGGAGTCGCTGTTCGACCAGGTCGCCTCGAGCGCCGCGCCGGCGGCTGCCGTCGCCGCCCCTGTCGCCGCTCCTGCCGCCAGCACCGCGGCCTCATCCCCGGCAGCCGAGGGCGAGGAAACCGGCGGCATGTTCGAACGCCTGGGCGGCATCGTGCGCCTGCTGCACGACTCGCTGCGCGAACTTGGCTACGACAAGGCGCTCAATGAAGCGTCGTCCCAGATCGTCGACGCGCAAGACCGCCTGGAGTACGTTGCCACCCTGACCGAGCAGGCTGCCAACAAGGTGCTCAATACCCTGGATGAAGGCATGCCGGCCCAGGACCTGCTGTCGAAGCAGGCCAAGGACATGGAAACGCGCTGGTCCGACCTGTTCGAAGGCAAGCTGAGCCTGGACGAATTCAAGGCCCTGGCCGGCGACTCGCGCCAGTTCGCGGCGCTCGTCACCGAGTCGACCGAAGCTGAAAAAGCGCGCCTGCTCGAGATCATGATGGCCCAGGATTTCCAGGACATCACCGGCCAGCTGATCAAGAAAGTGGTCAAGATCACCCAGACCGTCGAGGGCGAACTGGCCCAGTTGCTGCGCGACAATGCGCCGCCAGACGTCAAGGAAAAGCTGGCGCAGAAACAGCAGCCGGCCGCACCCGAGCCGCTGATGCAGGGCCCTTCGGCGCCGTCAGTGGCGCTGAACCAGGACAACGTTGACGATCTTCTTGCCGATCTGGGATTCTAATGGACGATATGCTGAAGGATTTCGTCGTCGAGGCGATGGATCTGGCAGTAAATGTTGAAGAACACTTGCTGCGCCTCGAACGCGACCCTGAGAACAAGGAAACGCTGAACGCGGTGTTCCGCTCGTTCCATACGATCAAGGGCGGCGCCGGCTTCATGGGCCTGCCTGCACTGGTAGCGGCGTGCCACCTGACCGAGAACCTGTTCGACGCGCTGCGCACCGGCGCCGCGCCGGTGACGCCGATTGCGATCGAAGCGGCGCTGCAGGCGTCGGGCTTCGTGGCCGACCAGCTGGGCGACCTGAACAACGGTACGCCGCCGGAAGGCCTGGCCCAGATGCCGGCCGACCTCGAGCGCATCCTGATGGACGCCATCGAAGGCAAGGGCAATAGCGCCCCGGCGCCCGTGGCTGCGCCAGCGCCTGTCGCCGCGCCGATGGCAGTCGCTGCCGCGGTCGCTGCACCGGCCGCGACCGGTGAAGACGGTCTCGACTGGACCGGCATGTACAACGCCGTGGTGCCGGCTGCCAGCGCGATCGCCGCTGCCGCACCCGGCGCCGCTGTCGCTGTCGCTGCCCCTGCCGCGCCTGCGGTCGCCGAAGCAGCTCCGGGCGCTGCGCCGAGCACTGCCGTGGCAGCCGCAGCCCCGGCCGCAACCGGCCCCGGCAGCAAGAATTGGGACGGCGTCGAACGCCGCAACGACAAGCCTGCCGCTGCTGCGCCGGCCAAGGACGAAAGCATCCGTATCGACGCCGTCAAGCTCGACGCGCTGCTGGAAGTGGCCGGCGAATCGGTGCAGGCCGCCAACCAGGCCGCGGTGCTGCTCGAACGCCTGCAGCAGTTCAAGTTCGAAGGCCAGGCCGCGGTGTTGATCGCGACCCTGTCCGAAACCCTGGAGCGTGCTTCGCGCTACTCGGCCGAACTGCAGCGCGCCACGCTGGCGACCCGCATGCAACCGGTGGGCCGCCTGTTCCAGAAGTTCCCGCGCCTGGTGCGCGAGCTGGCCAAGGATCTGGGCAAGGACGTCGAACTGACCATCGAAGGCGCCGAGACCGAAGTCGACCGCGTGGTGGTGGATAGCCTGTACGACCCGCTGGTGCACATGCTGCGCAATGCGCTCGACCATGGTGTCGAGTCGCCCGAGGCGCGCGTCGCCGCCGGCAAGCCGGCCAAGGCCTTCATCCTGCTCAAGGCCTGGCAGGAAGCGAACAGCGTCATGATCGTGCTGCAGGACGATGGCAAGGGCATGGACCCGGTCGGACTGCGCCGCAAGGCCGTCGACAAGGGCCTGATCGGCGAAAACGGCGCCCAGAGCGACGAAGACGCCTACCAGCTGGTGTTCTTGCCGGGCTTCTCGACCAAGGAAGTTGCTTCCTCGGTCTCGGGCCGCGGCGTCGGCATGGACGTGGTCAAGACCGCAGTCGAAAAGAACCGCGGCGCAATTCGTATCGAAAGCCAGTTGGGCAAGGGCACGCGCTTCGCGATCCGCCTGCCGATCGAACTGTCGATCGTGCCGACCATGCTGGTGTCGACCTCGGGCGCGCAGCTGGCGCTGCCGATGGCAGTGGTCGAACGCGTGGTCGAGCTGCCGGAAGACTTCATGTGCGTTGGCGGCGCTCCGGTGCTGAAAGACCAGGGCCGTCCGCTGCCGGTGCGTTCGCTGGCGCTGTCGCTCGGCTACGAAGCGGCATCCGAAAAGGTCGGCATCGTCATCAATGCGCCGCAGCCCTACATTTTGGCGATGGAGGCCGTCGACGGCACGGCCGACCTGGTGATCAAGCCGATGACGGCGCTGACGGTGGAAGGCATCACCGGCACCGCGCGCTCGGCCGAAGGCGAACTGGTGCTGGTGGTGGGCCTGTCGTTCCTGATGGATGGCTGCCGCAGCAGCGTCAGGCTGGCCGCCTAAGCCGCCCTGCATGCAACGGCGCTGCAAAAGCGCAGAGAAAAGCCTGTGTCGATGACGCAGGCTTTTTTTATTTGCAGGCGGCGATGCACTTGCAAATATTATTTTCCGCATGGTATGGTGCTTGGCATAATCATGCGCTGCACCCCCTTGGTGCTGCAGTGCACGATTATGGCATAATCGAAAACCCGGCGTCCGCAGGCCCCGCCTGCAGCCGTGCTTTACAAGACCGCTCCACTGGATTGACCATGCAAAAAACGCTCTACGACAAACTCTGGGATTCCCATGTCGTGCGTGCCGACGCCGATGGCACCACGGTCCTTTATATCGACCGCCACCTGGTGCACGAAGTGACCAGCCCGCAGGCGTTCGACGGCCTGCGCGACGCCGGCCGCGGACTATGGCGCACCGGCGCCAACCTGGCCGTGGCCGACCATAATGTGCCGACCACCGACCGTGCCAGCGGCATCGCCGACCCGACCTCGCGCCTGCAGGTCGAGACGCTCGACGCCAACACCAGGGCGTTCGGCCTGACCTACTTCGACATGAACGACAAGCGCCAGGGCATCGTGCACGTGATCGGGCCCGAGCAGGGCGCGACCTTGCCCGGCATGACGGTGGTGTGCGGCGACTCGCACACGTCGACCCACGGCGCCTTCGGCTGCCTGGCGCATGGCATCGGCACCTCCGAAGTCGAGCACGTGCTGGCCACGCAAACGCTGCTGGCCAAGAAGTCGAAGGCGATGCTGGTGCAGGTCGACGGCGAGCTCAATCCCGGCGTCACCGCCAAGGACATCGTGCTGGCCGTGATCGGCCGTATCGGCACCGCCGGCGGCACCGGCTACGCGATCGAATTCGGCGGCGCGGCGATCCGCGCGCTGTCGATGGAAGGGCGCATGACGGTGTGTAATATGGCGATCGAAGCCGGCGCCCGCGCCGGCATGGTGGCGGTCGACGACACCACCATCGACTACGTCAAAGGCCGTCCGCTCTCGCCCAATGGCCAGCAGTGGGAGCAGGCCGTGAGCTACTGGCGCACCCTGCATTCGGACGACGGCGCCGAATTCGACACCGTCGTCAGCATCGACGCGCAACAGATCCAGCCGCAGGTCACCTGGGGCACCTCGCCCGAGATGGTCACCGCGATCGACGGCCGCGTGCCCGATCCGCAGCAGGAACCCGATCCGGTGCGGCGCGGCGCCATCGAAAAAGCGCTGGCCTACATGGACCTGGCGCCGAATACGCCGATCGCCGAGATCGCCATCGACAAGGTGTTCATCGGTTCGTGCACCAATTCGCGGATCGAGGATTTGCGCGCCGCGGCCGACGTGGTGCGCGGCCGCCAGCGCGCCGCCAGCGTCAAACTGGCGATGGTGGTGCCGGGCTCGGGCCTGGTCAAGGAACAGGCCGAGCGCGAAGGCCTGGACCAGATCTTCCTGGCCGCCGGCTTCGAATGGCGCGAGCCGGGCTGCTCGATGTGCCTGGCGATGAACGCCGACCGGCTCGAACCGGGCGAACGCTGCGCCTCGACCTCGAACCGCAACTTCGAGGGCCGCCAGGGCCAGGGCGGGCGCACCCACCTGGTCTCGCCGGCGATGGCCGCTGCCGCAGGCATCGCAGGACGCTTTGTCGACGTCCGTGCGCTCTGACGCGTTAAACCCCGCATCACCTTTAATTTTTTTTGAACAGACCATGAAAAAAGTAATCGCTCTCTCGCTCGTCGCCATCGTCCTGGCCGGCTGCAACACCATCTCCGGCATTGGCCGCGATGTCTCGAAAGTAGGCCAGGTCGTCACCGGCGCCGGCGGAAAATAAACCACCACGAAGGGCAGGGCGCCGTGCGCGCCCGTTGAATCAGATGGATAAATTCACCGTACACGAAGGCATCGTGGCGCCGCTCGACCGCGCCAATGTCGATACCGACGCCATCATCCCCAAGCAGTTCCTGAAATCGATCCGGCGCACCGGCTTCGGTCCCAACCTGTTCGACGAGTGGCGCTACCTCGACCACGGCGAACCGGGCCAGGACTGCAGCGCGCGTCCGGTCAATCCGGACTTCGTGCTGAACCAGCCGCGCTATGCCGGCGCCTCGATTCTGCTCACGCGCAAGAACTTCGGCTGCGGCTCGTCGCGCGAGCACGCGCCGTGGGCGCTGCAGCAATACGGTTTCCGGGCCGTGGTGGCGCCCAGCTTCGCCGACATCTTCTTCAATAACTGCTTCAAGATCGGCCTCTTGCCGATCGCGTTGAAAGAAGAAGAAGTCGAAGCCCTGTTCCGGGCGGTAGAAGGCCAGCAGGGCTTCACCTTGAGCATCGACCTTGCGCAGCAGCGCATCGGCACGAGCGACGGCGCCTTGTCGTACGACTTCGCCATCGACGACTTCCGCAAGTACTGCCTGCTCAATGGCCTCGACGATATCGGCCTGACCCTGCGTCACGCCGAAGAAATCCGCGCCTTTGAACAACGCCACATCGCGGCCCAGCCGTGGTTGGCCAACACGATTTAAAGAAAGCAGCCATGAAGATTGCGATCCTGCCGGGCGACGGCATCGGCCCGGAGATCACCGCGCAGGCGGTCAAGGTGTTGAACGCGCTGGGCGAGGCGTTCGAGATGGAAAGCGCCGACGTCGGCGGCGCCGGCTATGCCGCCCACGGCCACCCGCTGCCGGAGGCCACGCTGAAGCTGGCCAAACAAGCTGACGCGGTGCTGTTCGGCGCCGTCGGCGACTACCAATATGACGCGCTCGAACGGGCGCTGCGTCCGGAGCAGGCCATCCTCGGCCTGCGCCGTGAACTGGGCCTGTTTGCCAACCTGCGTCCGGCGATCCTGTATCCGGAACTGGCCGGCGCCTCGACCCTGAAGCCCGAAGTGGTATCGGGGCTGGATATCCTGATCATTCGCGAACTGACCGGCGACATCTATTTTGGCAAGCCGCGCGGCGTGCGCGAATGCCCGGACGGCCCGTTCAAGGGCCAGCGCGAAGGCTTCGACACCATGCGCTATGCCGAAGGCGAGATCCGCCGCATCGCCCACGTGGCGTTCCAGGCCGCGCGCAAACGCGGCAAGCGCGTGACCAGCGTCGACAAGGCCAATGTGCTCGAGACGTTCCAGTTCTGGCGCGACATCGTCACCGACGTCCATCAGGAATACGCCGATGTCGAACTCGAACACATGTACGTCGATAACGCGGCCATGCAACTGGTGCGGGCGCCGAAGAAGTTCGACGTGATCGTTACTGGTAATATGTTCGGCGATATTTTGTCGGATGCCGCCGCCATGCTCACCGGTTCGATCGGCATGCTGCCGTCGGCTTCGCTCGACGCCAACAACAAGGGCCTGTACGAGCCGTCGCACGGTTCGGCGCCGGACATCGCGGGGCAGGGCGTGGCCAATCCGCTGGCGACGATCCTGTCGGCGGCGATGATGCTGCGCTTCTCGCTCGGCTTGACCGGGCAGGCTGACCGCATCGAGGCGGCAGTCAAGCGCGTGCTGGCGCAAGGCCTGCGTACCCCCGATATTTTTGAAGCAGGGACCACCAGGGTGGGCACCGAAGAAATGGGCAACGCGGTGGTCGCGGCGCTCGCATAAAATGTAACTAACCAATCCAAGGAAAGATGATGAAATTAGTAGGTCTGGTAGGTTGGCGCGGCATGGTCGGCTCGGTCCTGATGCAGCGCATGCAGGACGAGGGCGATTTCGACCACATCGAGCCGGTGTTTTTCACCACCTCGAATCCGGGCGGCGCGGCGCCCAAGATGGCGAAGAATGAAACCACGCTGAAAAGTGCGAGCGATATCGCCGAGCTGTCGAAATGCGAGATCATCATCTCTTGCCAGGGCGGCGATTACACCGGCGAGGTGTATCCGAAGCTGCGCGCGGCCGGCTGGAACGGCTACTGGATCGATGCCGCCTCTACCTTGCGCATGAACGACGACGCCGTCATCGTGCTCGACCCGGTCAACCGTTCGGTGATCGACAGCGCATTGTCGCGCGGCGTCAAGGATTACATCGGCGGCAACTGCACCGTGTCGTGCATGCTGATCGGCCTCGGTGGCCTGTTCCAGGCTGGCCTGGTCGAGTGGATGACCTCCATGACCTACCAGGCGGCGTCCGGCGGCGGCGCCCAGCACATGCGCGAGCTGTTGACCCAGTTCGGCACCATCAACCGCGCAGTCAAGCCGCTGCTCGACGATCCGGCATCGGCCATCCTCGACATCGACCGCACCGTGCTGGCGACCCAGAATGGCTATGCGCCTGATGAAATCAAGCAGTTCGGTGCGCCGCTGGCCGGCAACCTGATTCCGTGGATCGACAAGGACCTGGGGAATGGCCAGTCGAAAGAAGAGTGGAAGGCGGGCGCCGAGACCAACAAGATCCTCGGTCGCGGCGCCGGCTTCGACGCCAAGCCTATTCCGGTCGACGGCCTGTGCGTGCGCATCGGCGCGATGCGCTGCCACTCGCAAGCGCTCACCATCAAGCTGACCAGGGATGTGCCGATCGACGAGATCAGCGACATCATCGCCTCGCACAACGGGTGGACCAAGGTGGTGCCGAACACGCGTGAAGCGTCGATGCGCGACCTGTCGCCGGCAGCGGTGTCCGGTGGCCTGACGATTCCGGTCGGTCGCCTGCGCAAGATGTCGATGGGCGAGGATTACCTGTCGGCGTTCACCGTCGGCGACCAGCTGCTGTGGGGTGCGGCCGAGCCGCTGCGCCGCATGCTGCGTATCTTGCTCGAACGCTGATTTGAATGTAAGGTGAGCTTGTGTCGAGCCCGTGAACGGCAGCGCCGTTCACGGGCTCACCCCTCAGTTGCCGCCGTGCCAACTGAAATGCAGTTGCGATACCGAACGTCGCTTTTCACGCAATTTTCCGCTACAGATTGCTGCTTCCACCCCCTTGCGCGCGTGTGGAGAGCTTGCGTGCCCCAGAGCATGATGTTATGTTGAGACTCCGGGAAACCGCCTTTCCCTCGGCCAACTAACTACGCCCTTCACTATGCATTCTTCTCACCAATCGCCGCTCGTGGCATTCGCGTTGAAATCGGTCACTGCCGCCGTGGCCAGTGCCGTGCTCCTGTCGTCTGCCGCCAGTGCAGCCGGACTGGGGAAATTGACGGTGCTGTCGGCGCTCGGCCAGCCGCTGCGCGCCGAGATCGAACTGACGAGTGTGAGCAGCGAGGAACTGGCCGGGATGACGGTCAAGCTGGCGCCGCCCGACGCCTTCCGTTCGGCCAACATCGAATTCAATCCGGCGCTGTTGTCGCTGCGTTTCGCGGTCGAGAACCGCGGCGGGCGCCAACTGATCCGGGTCAGCTCGACCCAGCCGCTGAACGAGCCGTTCGTCGATATGCTGATCGAACTGTCCTCGAGCAACGGGCGCCTGGTGCGCGAATACACCTTCCTGCTCGACCCGCCCGAGCTGCGCAGCACCCAGCCGGCGCAGGTCGCCGCCGCGCCAGCTGCCGCGCCGGCGCAGCCGCGTGCGCAGGCACCGGTCGCGAGCGCGCCGGCGCCAACGCCGGCGGTGTCCGAACCGGCCAGGCCAGCGCCAGGCCGTGCTGCGCCGACCCCACGCGCCGCCGCCGAGACGCCCGAGAATTATCGTGTCCGTCGCGGCGACACCCTGAGCGGCATCGCGGTCCGGGTCAAGCCGACCGACATCTCGCTCGACATGATGCTGGTAGCGCTGTACCGCGCCAATCCGGACGCCTTCATCGGCAACAACATGAACCGCCTCAAGTCGGGCCAGATCCTGAGTGTGCCCGACGCCGACGGCGTGCGCAGCAGCACCAGCCAAAGCGAGGCGCGCGGCGTGGTGGTTGCGCACGCGGCCGACTTCGACGCCTACCGCAACAAGCTGGCCGGCCAGGTCGCCGCCAGCACCCCGACCGCTGCCGCGCCGAGCGGCCAGAGCGCCAGCGGACGCGTCACCGCGCGCGTCGAAGAACGCGCCACCGCCGCCAACGAAGCGCAAGACAAGCTGCGCCTGTCGAAAGCCGAAGCGGCGCCGGCCGCCACGGCGCAGGGCAGCACCGCCAGCGTCGAAGATACGCTCGCCAAGCAGCGCGAACTGGCGCAGGCCGAAGCGCGCGTCAAGGAACTCGAAAAGAACGTCGGCGACCTGGAAAACCTGATGACGGTCGAAAGCCGTCCCGCTGCCGAAGCCCAGCAAGCGGCAGGCGCCGGCACTGCGGTGCTGACCCCGGCGCCAGCACCGAAGCCGGCCCCGCGCATCCGTCCCGCCAAGCCCGAGACGCCGGTCGAGCCAAGCCTGGCCGACACCATCATCGATAACTTCAGCTATATTGCGGCCGGCGCCGCCGTGCTGCTGCTGGCCGCCCTCGGCCTGGCCCAGCGCCGCAAGCGCAAGACCGTGCTCGTCAAGCCGTTGCCAGCCGAACCGTCGGTGCTGGGCGCATCCGGCGCCAGCGCCGGCGCGTCGATGTTTGCCGAAAGCGGCGGCCAGAGCGTGGACACCAACAACAGCGTGTTCAATTCGAGCTTCGCGCCATCGGCCAGCCAGCTCGACACGAACGAAGTCGACCCGGTCGCCGAAGCCGACGTGTACATCGCCTACGGCCGCGACGCCCAGGCCGAAGAGATTCTCAAGGAAGCGCTGCGTACCCATCCTGAACGGCACGCGGTGCGCCTCAAGCTGCTCGAGATCTACGCCGCGCGCAAGGACCTGCGCGCCTTTGAAACCCAGGCGCGCGAGCTGCACGGCATGACCGGCGGCGAGGGCGACGACTGGGCCCAGGCCGCGGCGCTGGGCCTGGGCATCGATCCGGCCAATCCACTGTACGCCAACGCGGCGCCCGCACCGGCGCCGACGCCGTCGGCGCAGGAGCGCAGCCAGCAGGCGATGCTGTCGCAGCAGTTCGAGGATGCGTTCCGTGGTGGCGCGCCAGTTGCCGGCGCCGCCGCGGCCGGCCTGGCTGCAGGGGCAGCCGCCGGTACGCTGGCGCACGCCGACGACGACCGCACCGCCATGCCACAGGCCGAGCCGGCCGCGGCGCAGCGCAGCGACGACAATGCGCTCGACTTCGACCTCAACGGCCTGACCTTCGAGCCGGTGACCAATACCGCCCTGGCCCAGGAAACCGAGCGCAGCGATCCGGACGCAACCGCCGTGCCTGACCTCGAGTTCAGCCACGACAGCGTCGACACGCCACCCGCCGCGCCGGTCGCGCTGGACAAGGCGAACGACCCGAATCACCTCGATTTCGACATGGACTTCGGCGCTGCCCCGGCGCAGCCGTCCCGGGTCGATGCGCTCGATGACGAAGACGACTTCACGCTCGACCTGTCGCCGCAGCCGCAGCTGCAGGCCACGCCGGTCGACATGGCCGGCCTGGCCCGGGACTTCGACGGCTTGCCGCCGTTGCCGGGCAGCGTGCCGCAGCCGACCGTGGCGCCTGGCAATGAAGCGGCCGATCCGCTGTTCGATCTCGACACGATGGACTTCGGCGACCCGTCCACGCCGGTGACGCCGTCGGCGCCATCGTTCGACCTGCCGCAAGAGGCGCCTGCCCGTGCCGCGCCGGCCAGCAGTGCCTCGGAAGACCCGCTGTTCGACCTCGACACGATGGACTTCGGCCTGCCGTCCGAGCCAAAGGCGCCCGCCGCGGCGCCGCAGGACGATCCGTTTGCGCTGTTCGACCTGCCCGACACCCCGGCGCCGGTGCCGGCGCCGCAAGAAGTCTCGCCATCGGCGATGCGCGACGCCGCCACCGGGGCTGCAGTGCCACCGGCATTGCCACCAGCAGTGCCAGCGGCGGCGCCATCGTTCGACCTGCCTGACTTCGATCTCGACCTGCCGTCCGAACCTGCAACCGCAGGGCTGGACGTGGCCGAGGGCGAGGCCGCGCCGATCCAGATGTCGCCCGAGCACATGGAAATGGAAACCAAGCTCGATCTGGCGATCGCGTACCAGGAAATCGGCGACCGTGAAGGCGCGCGCGAACTGCTCGATGAAGTCATCAAGGGCGGCAACGGCGAGCAGGTGAGCAAGGCCAGCGCCATGCGTGAACTGCTGGCGTGACGTAAAGAAGCGAAGTAAGGATCAAGGCAAGGCATGACGCGTATCGCATTGGGTGTCCAGTACACGGGCACCGGTTGGAACGGCTACCAGAAGCAGCCAAACCGTAACACCGTCCAGGACCGGCTCGAGATGGCGCTCGAGAAGTTTGCCTGCGTGCCGCTGGCCACCAGCTGCGCCGGCCGCACCGACGCCGGCGTGCACGCCATCGAGCAGGTGATCCATTTCGATACCGAACTCGATCGCCCGCCGCAATCGTGGGTGCGCGGCGTGAATGCCTTTCTTCCGGATTCGATCGTGGTGCGCTGGGCTGCCGAGGTCACGCCCGCAGAGGGCGAGCAGGATTTTCACGCGCGCTTCTCGGCCCGCTCGCGCACCTACCACTATGTGCTGTACAACCACCACCATCCGTCGGCGCTGCTGGCCGGCCGCGCCGGCTGGATGTTCCGGCCGATCGACGTCGCGCGCATGCAGGACGGCGCGCGCCACCTGATCGGCACCCATGATTTCTCGGCCTTCCGCGCGGCCAGCTGCCAGGCCAACACGCCGGTCAAGGACATGTACCAGATCGACATCGCGCGCCATGGCGACATCATCGTCTTCACGCTGCGCGCCAGCGCCTTCCTGCACCACATGGTGCGCAATATCGTCGGCTCGCTGGTGTATGTCGGGATCGGCCGCCAGGAGCCGGACTGGATGCGCGAGGTGCTCGAGAGTCGCTCGCGCGACGTTGCCGCGCCCACCTTCATGCCGGACGGCCTGTATTTCGCCAGGATCGAGTACGATCCGAAATGGCGGCTGCCGCAGGAAACGATGGCGCCGCTGCCCTGGTTATAGGAACCATCATGCAACGCACCCGTCTGAAAATCTGTGGCATCACGCGCGAAGAGGATCTGCGCGCGGCGGTCGACGCTGGCGCCGATGCGCTGGGCTTCGTGTTCTATCCGAAGAGTCCACGCTACGTGAGCGCCGAGCGCGCGGGTCAGTTATGCCGCGCACTGCCGCCGTTCGTGGGCGCGGTGGCGCTGTTCGTGAACCCGACGCTGCAAGAAGTGCAGGCGGTGGCGGCGCAGATGCCGCTCGGGCTGATCCAGTTCCATGGCGATGAAACGGTCGAGGAGTGCGCGGCCATTGCGGCGGCCGTGCGGCGCCCGTTCGTGCGCGTGTTTCGCGTCCGTCCCGACACGACGCCATCGGCTTTGCTAGAATATGAGCTTGCATACCGCGCCGCCAGCGCCTGGTTCTCGGGCCTTCTGCTCGACACCTGGGTCGACGCCTACGGCGGCGCAGGAAAGGTTTTCGATTGGTCTCTCATCCCAAAAGAGCTCGCGCCTCGGGTCGTTTTAAGTGGTGGCTTGAGCGTACAAAACGTCCTTGAGGCGACCGTACGTGTTCGTCCCTTCGCAGTAGACGTCAGCAGCGGCGTCGAGGCAGCGAAGGGCATCAAGGATGCCCGCAAGATCGCCGCGTTTGCCGCGGCCGTGCAGGCAGCCGACGCCATCACGCATGATCAAGACCCTGGAGAGAATCACCATGACAGTTCAGCTCAAGGCGGCGCCTAACGCGGCGCCACTGTTCAAGACCCCCAACTACGCCTTGCCCGACATGTCCGGGCACTTCGGCCCCTACGGCGGCAGCTTCGTCGCCGAAACCCTGTCGCACGCGCTGGCAGAACTCAATGAAGCGTATGCGCGCTATTCGCAAGACCCTGAGTTCCTCGAAGAATTCCGCTACGAGCTGGCGCACTTCGTCGGCCGGCCGTCGCCGGTGTACCACGCGCGGCGCTGGTCCGAAATGGCCGGCGGCGCCCAGCTCTATCTCAAGCGCGAAGACCTGAACCACACCGGCGCGCACAAAATCAACAACGTGATCGGCCAGGCCCTGCTGGCGCGGCGTATGGGCAAGCAGCGCATCATCGCCGAGACCGGGGCCGGTCAGCACGGCGTGGCCACCGCCACCATCTGCGCCCGTTTCGGTCTCGAATGCGTGGTGTACATGGGCAGTGAAGACGTCAAGCGCCAGGCCCAGAACGTGTACCGCATGAAGCTGCTGGGCGCGACCGTGGTGCCGGTGGAGTCGGGCAGCAAGACCCTCAAGGACGCGCTCAACGAAGCGATGCGCGACTGGGTCACGAATATCGAAAACACCTTCTACATCATCGGCACCGTGGCCGGTCCGCACCCGTATCCGATGATGGTGCGCGACTTCCAGTCGGTGATCGGCGAAGAATGCCGGGTCCAGATGCCGGCCATGACGGGGCGCCAGCCCGACTACGTGATCGCCTGCATCGGCGGCGGTTCGAACGCGATGGGCATCTTCTACCCCTACATCGGCGAGCCGGGCGTGCAGCTGATCGGGGTCGAGGCGGCCGGCGAGGGGCTCGATTCGGGCAAGCATGCGGCCTCGCTCAGCGCCGGGATTCCGGGCGTCTTGCACGGTAACCGCACCTACCTGCTGCAAGACCAGAACGGCCAGATCATCGAGACCCACTCGGTGTCGGCCGGCCTGGATTATCCGGGCGTCGGCCCCGAGCATGCGTGGCTGAAGGATTCGGCGCGCGCGCAGTATGTGTCGGTGACTGACGAGGAGGCGCTGCAGACCTTCCACGATTGCTGCCGCATCGAGGGCATCATCCCGGCGCTGGAATCGTCGCACGCGATCGCGTACGGGGTGAAGCTGGCGGCGACGCTGCCGAAGGATCAGATCATCCTGGTCAACCTGTCGGGGCGGGGCGACAAGGACATGCACACGGTGGCGCAGAAGATGGGGCTCGATTTCGGTTGATGCGCTCTGGCTGAACGCAGGGCGACGCCGCGGCTGTCATTGGCCAAGGCGTTGCCGATCCGGCATCGCTCATTCATCTTCTCACCAGAAAGCATCTCATGTCCCGCATCGAACACGTTTTTACCGCGCTGAAAGCGCAACACAAGACCGGCCTCATCACCTTCATTACCGCAGGCGACCCTGGCCCCGAACTGACCGTCCCCCTGATGCACGCGCTGGTCGAGGGCGGCGCCAACGTCCTCGAACTGGGCGTGCCGTTTTCCGACCCGATGGCCGAAGGCCCGGTGATCCAGCGCGCCTGCGAGCGCGCCCTGAAGTTCAATATCGGCCTGAAAGACGTATTCGGCTTTGTGCGCGAATTCCGCCAAAAAGACCAGACCACGCCGGTGGTGTTGATGGGCTACGCCAACCCGATCGAGCGCATCGGCCAGCATGAATTCATCCGCTGCGCCAAGGAGGCCGGCGCCGATGGCGCCATCGTGGTCGACTATCCGCCAGAAGAATGCGCCGAGTTCGCCACTGCCATGCGCGCCAACGAGCTCGACCTGATCTTTTTGCTGGCCCCCACCTCGACACCCGAGCGCATCAAGCAAGTCGCCCAGCATGGCGGCGGCTTCAGCTACTACGTCTCGCTCAAAGGCGTGACCGGCTCGGGCGCCATCGACACCGACGACGTCGCCCGCCGCGTCAGCGCCATCCGCGAACACGTAAAACTCCCGATCGGCGTCGGTTTCGGCATCCGCGACGGCGCCACCGCGAAAGCAGTCGCCCAAGCCGCCGACGCCGTCGTGATTGGCAGCCGCATCATCCAGGAAATCGAATCCGTCCCCAAAGACCAGGCGGTCGACGCCGTCCGTACCTTCACCGCCAACATCCGCACCGCCCTCGACGCCCGCTAATCAATTAGGGTCAGAGTCAAATTGTTGAGCAATTGCTCATGACTTAATTCGACTCCGACCCTAATTACGTCGTTCTGTCCCGAGGTTAATTACTACCCAATTAGGGTCAGAGTCGAATTGTTTGACAACTTGAAAGTTGCTCGGTAATTCGACTGACCCTCATTGTTTTTGAATTTTTCATCCTGGCGCTCAGCCTTGATTGCTTTTGCACATACCGGATCTTGAGAGAATCCTGTTCCGCCAAATACTTCCTGCGATAAATTGAGGTACGTATCCAGATTATCGGAGGAGTTCAAAAATGCAGAAGCGGATCAAGCATATTGCGGTTGCCCAATGTGGCAAAACGCTGGGAGTATTTTATTTCCTGTTTTTTCTGCCATTTGTCATCTTCCTTCTGCCGGGCGCGATTGCTCTGGAGGCGTCGGTAGGTTTGCTAGCCGGCCTGGCTTTGCTGATTCTGGTGCCGGTTCTGTACGGTGCCCCGGCTTTCCTCCCCGGCTGGCCGCTACGGCGGCTTTGAATTCACGACAACTGAAGTAATTGCTAAGCCATGGGCCTGAAATAAATTTATTCATAATTAGGGTCAGAGTCGAATTGTCGGAAAACTTTGAAAGTTGTCAAACAATTCGACTCTGACCCTAATTTAATTAAAATTGATATTTGGATAGAATTAAGCGCGGTGAATAGAATGTGGCGGGTATGTTCCTGGGAGCTCAGCGCTAAGGTAGAGTAGCGGCGCCATGTGGCGTATTGATGGGAGCGGCGGAATGAAGAAGCAAGTGATCAACGTGTCGGCAATGCAGGCTGCAAAAGTGTCGGCAGTACTGTATTTTGTGTGTTCTCTGCCGCTACTTCTGGTGCTGATGGTTCCGGCACTCATTGGGCAGCAGCAGTTTCCAATGCTGTTCCTGGTTCTGATGCCAATCCTGTATGCTGTTCTCGGGTTTGTCATGACCCTGATCGGCGCCTGGATTTATAACCAGGTGGCGGCGCGGGTTGGCGGATTCGAGTTCACGACAGTCGAGGTTGCCGAGCGTTCCTGAGGGCGTGGTGGGCGGTGTTGAATCGAAGACATTGGCAGCTTGCCATGATTCGACAAGCGCCGCCTGAGCGGCTACACTACGCCCCACTGAAAGAATCGCCGCAAAGGAGAGAACATGAGTTGGTTGGAAAAACTGCTGCCCCCCCGGATCCAGCGCTCCGATGCAGCCAATCGCAAGACCATGCCCGAAGGCCTGTGGGTCAAGTGCCCGTCGTGCGAGGCGGTTCTGTACCGCGCGGATATTGAATCCAATCTGCACGTGTGCCCGAAATGCAGCCACCACATGCGCATTCGCGCCCGCGAGCGCCTTGATTCGCTGCTCGACGAAGGCGGTCGCTACGACATTGGCCAGGAAACCCTGCCGGTCGA